>ERZ836877.232-NODE-232-length-99552-cov-21.886670_pt1 | contig 99552 bp, 60 predicted proteins | sample MGYA00519469_ERZ836877 | MGnify/ENA primary metagenome ERZ836877 (study PRJEB31850, sample SAMEA3708809) | human gut metagenome | biome: human gut; feature: human-associated habitat; material: faeces | place: China | collected 2014 ...
CCCACCGTCACTAATACGATGGGGCAACGCGATAATAGCGATAGTGTTCATCGCCTTGTTAGCCGCGGCCTGCCTGTTGCCCTACCCCTACTCAAACGGCGAGTCAATCCTCCGCCACCTCATCGGATAAGACATATTGAAAACTACCGTTTTGAGACTATCCGCAACCGGGACCCCGACGACTGTTTTCTCTTATATATTCCTCTGATATGAATCGACCTGCTGCCAAAAGTGGGGTATTTTTTACCACTTTTGGCAGCAGGTCGATTTTATTATATTTGCCGGAGGAATTCAGACGTTGAAGCGGAAGTGCATGATGTCGCCGTCGCAGACCACGTATTCCTTCCCTTCCACACTCATCTTTCCGGCCTCTTTCACGGCGTTCTCGGAGCCGAGGGTCACGAAATCGTCATATTTTATCACCTCGGCGCGGATGAAGCCCTTCTCGAAGTCAGTGTGGATTATACCGGCTGCCTGAGGGGCCTTGGTGCCGCGGAGGAATGTCCAGGCACGCACCTCATCGGGTCCGGCGGTGAAATATGTCTGGAGGTCGAGCAGGTTGTAGGCCGCGCGAATCAGACGGCTCACGCCGCTCTCTTTGAGTCCGATCTCCTCGAGAAACTCGGCACGCTCCTCGGCGGTCTCGAGCTCGGCGATGTCGCTCTCCGTGGCCGCGGCCACGATCATGATGCCGGAGTCGTCACCCTTCAGGGCCTCGCGCACCTTCTCCACATAGGCGTTGCCGTCAACGGCCGAAGCGTCGTCGACATTGCAGACGTAGAGCACCGGTTTGTTGGTGAGCAGGAATAGGTCGCGGGCGAAGCGCTGCTCATCCTTGGTCTCGAATGTGACGCTTCTCGCCGGCTTCCCGGCTTCCAGGGCCTCCTTGTAGCGCGAGAGTACCTCGGCCTGCATTTTGGCAGTCTTGTCGCCGCCGGTCTGGGCAGCCTTGATGGTCTTCGAGAGGCGGGAGTCGACGGTCTCGAGGTCTTTGATCTGAAGCTCGAAGTTGATGATCTCCATGTCGCGCACGGGGTCTACGGAACCGTCGACATGGGTGATGTTGTCATCGTCGAAGCAGCGCAGCACGTGGAGGATGGCGTCCGTCTCGCGGATGTTGGCGAGGAACTTGTTGCCGAGTCCCTCCCCTTTGGAGGCACCTTTCACGAGGCCTGCGATGTCGACGATCTCAACCGTGGCGGGCACCACGCTTCTCGGCTGACACATCTCCACGAGCTTGTTGAGACGCTCGTCGGGCACCGTGATCATCCCGACGTTGGGCTCGATGGTGCAGAAGGGGAAATTGGCCGACTGGGCCTTGGCGTTGCTAAGACAGTTGAAGAGGGTAGACTTCCCCACGTTGGGGAGTCCGACTATGCCGCATTTTAAAGACATTTCCTGAAGTTGTTTTATTGTGTCGGGGAGGGGGCGGGGAGTGCCCGCGCCTCCTGTATGTAATTTTGTGCAAAATTAATAAAAATCCGCGTAACGGCGAAATCCATAGCGCGATGCGCCGTGGCGACGCCTCATTTGCCGCGGAGCAGTCCCTGGAGGTCGTAGAGTATGTTGAGGGCCTGCAGGGGGGTGAGATTGTCGATGTTGACGTCGAGCAGGCGGTCGCGTATCTGCGAGAGCAGGGGGTCGTCGAGCTGGAAAAAGCTCATCTGATAGCCGTCGCGGCTGGCGCCGAGGTTCCCCACGGCTCCCTTACCCACGGTGTCTTTCCCGGCAGTCACGTCGCCGGCCGACTCCTCGAGCCTGGCGAGCACCTGGTTTGCCCGGCGCACGATGGATGGAGGCATTCCGGCGAGCTTCGCCACATGTATGCCGAAGCTGTGGGCCGAGCCGCCGTGCTCCAGCTTGCGCAGGAACACCACCTTGCCGCCGATCTCCTTGACGGAGACATTGAAGTTGGCTATCCGCTTGAAGTTCTTCTCCATCTCGTTGAGTTCGTGGTAGTGGGTGGCGAAGAGTGTCTTCGGGCGCACGCGTCCGTTCTCATGGATATGCTCCACTATCGACCAGGCTATGGAGATGCCGTCGTAGGTGGAGGTGCCCCGGCCGAGCTCGTCGAAGAGTATGAGCGAGCGCCCGCTCATGTTGTTGAGTATGGCGGCAGCCTCGTTCATCTCCACCATGAAGGTGGATTCTCCGGAGGAGATGTTGTCGCTGGCGCCCACGCGGGTGAATATCTTGTCGACGATACCCATCTGCACCCCCTTCGCGGGCACGAAGCATCCCGTCTGCGCCATGAGCGCTATGAGCGCCGTCTGGCGCAGCAGGGCCGACTTGCCGCTCATGTTGGGGCCTGTGATCATCATGATCTGCCGCGTGTCGCAGTCGAGCGACACGGAGTTGGATACGTAGCTCTCTCCCGGGGGCATGTTGCGCTCTATCACCGGATGACGCCCCTCCGTGATGGAGAGGCTCAGGGAGTCGTCGATGACGGGGCGCACATAGTCGTAGTCGGCGGAGCATTCGGCGAAGGAGAGGAGGCAGTCGGCGCGGGCCACTGTGGAGGCAACCGTGTGGAGGTCGCGGAAACGGGTGTTGATACGCGCTATCAGTTCGTGGTAGATGCGGTCTTCTATCACGGCGATCCTCTCCTCGGCGCCGTTGATCTTCTCCTCGTATTCCTTAAGTTCCGGAGTGATGTAGCGCTCGGCGCTGACAAGCGTCTGCTTGCGTATCCAGTGCTCCGGCACCTTGTCCTTGTGGGTGTTGCGCACCTCGAGGTAGTAGCCGAACACATTGTTGAAGTGCACCTTTAGCGAGGTGATGCCGGTGTTCTCTATCTCGCGCGCCTGGATGGCGGCGAGGGCGTCGTGGCTGTTGGCCCGGAGTTCGCGGAGTTCGTCGAGTTCCGGATCCACCCCTTTCGCTATCACGGGGGCCTTGCCGAAACTGTTTGGCGCATCGGGGTTGATGGCAGCCGATATCCATTGCGCCACATCGGTGACGTCGGGCATGTCGGAGGCGAGGGCCGCGAGACATTCTTTGCCGCTGTCGGCGAGTGTCTTCTTAAGGGTCATGGCGCCACGCACTCCGTCGGCGAGCTGCACCATCTCCCGGGGGGAGATCTTTGCGGAGGCCACCCTTGATCCGAGGCGCTCTATGTCGCCTGTGCGGCGTGCCGCTTCGCGTGCGGTGTCGCGGAGGCCGCGGTCGTTGAAGAAGGCTTCCACGGCGTCGAGGCGCCGGTTTATCTCCGCGGTGTCGAGCAAGGGGAGCAGGAGCCAGCGCCGCAGCATGCGCGCGCCCATGGGGCACACGGTCTTGTCGAGCACCTTCAGGAGGCTCTTCCCTTCGGCGCCCATGGCGTCGATGATCTCCAGATTGCGCACCGTGAAGCGGTCGAGGTGCATGTAGCGGCGGTTGTCGATGCGGCTCAGGGAGGTGATGTGGGATATCTGTGTGTGGCTCGTAAGGTCGAGATAATGGAGTATGCTGCCGGCGGCAATCACTCCGGCCTGCATGTGGTCTACTCCGAATCCCTTGAGGGTGGCGGTGTCGAACTGCTTCAGAAGCCGCTCTTCCGCGGCATCGGTGGTGTATACCCAGTCGTCAAGTTCGAAGACACTGCATTTGAGGGTGAAATTGCGGGAGCAGAAATCGCGTGTGCCTTTCATGCGCAGCAGCTCCTTGGGCTGGAGGCTTGAGAGGAGCTTGTCGATCTCCTCGGGCGTCCCCTCTCCGCAGAGAAACTCGCCGGTGGAGATGTCGAGGAAGGCCACTCCCACCGATTTCCGGTCGATGTGCACGGCCGCCAGGAAGTTGTTCTCCTTCGCCTGGAGTGCCCCCGTCGAGGTGTTGACGCCGGGAGTGACGAGTTCGATAATCCCCCTCTTCACGAGCTTCTTCGTGAGTTTCGGATCCTCAAGCTGTTCGCAGATGGCCACACGGCGTCCGGCCCTGACGAGTTTCGGCAGATAAGAGTCGAGGGCATGGTGGGGGAATCCCGCCAGTTCCACGCTCTGGGCCTTGCCGTTGGCGCGGCGTGTGAGGGTAATGCCGAGGATTTCGCTGGCGGCTATGGCGTCGTCGGAGAAAGTCTCGTAGAAGTCGCCCACGCGGAACAGGAGGATCGCGTCGGGGTGTTTCCTTTTCATCTCCATATATTGGAGCATCAGCGGGGTTTCTGCTATTTTTCCCATCAGGGCTTATTCTAATAATATATTATAAAATACAAACTCTAATAAAAACTCCCTTTTTCATCCTTGACTCAAATGCATAATTTAAATGCATAATTCATAATGCATAATGCATAATTGAGTTCATCCTTTACCGTTGCCCTTTACCCTTTATCCCTTTACCCTTTCACTCTTGACTCTTGACTCTTCACTCTTGACTCTTGACTCTTGACTCTTCACTCTTTAACCTTTAACCTTTAACCTTTACCCTCTCCTCTTTAACCTTTACCCCTACAGCACGGCCAGCAGCCATGTGGCCACCATGACGTAGATGATAAGGCCCACGACGTCGTTGGTGATCTGTATGAAAGGACCCGTGGCCAGGGCAGGGTTGATCTTGATCTTCTCGAGCGTGAGGGGCACCAAGGCGCCGAACACCGTGGCGAATATGACCACAGCGAAGAGCGACAGCGCCACGGCCAGCGCTATTGTGAACCGCATGTCGGCAGGCTGCGTGAAGAACACATAGAAATATACCACAACTGAGATGATCACGGCATTGAGTGTCGATACGAGGAATTCCCGCCCGATCTGCCCCCAGGCGTTCTTGATGTCGAGGCGTCCGTTGGCAAGACCCTGCACCACGATGGCCGAGGCCTGCACGCCGACATTGCCGCCCGTGCCCATGATGAGGGGTATGAATATGGCGAGGGCCGTGACAGCGGCTATCTGGGCCTCGAAGCCGACGAGTATCAGAGAGCTGACAATTCCTCCCGCGATGCCTATGAGGAGCCAGGGTATGCGGGCTTTTGTCTGCTCCCACACCGAGTCCTGTGCGTCGACGTCCGACGAGATACCGGATGCCAGCTGATAGTCGCGTTCGCTTTGCTCGCGCACCTCGTCCATAACGTCGTCGACAGTGATCTGCCCTACGAGGCGCCCTATGCCGTCGACCACGGGCATCGCCACGAGGTCATACTTCTCGAAGTCGATGGCCACCTCATCGATAGGGGTCTCCGTGCGCACCGACACAGGGTCGGCTTCCATGACATGTTTTATCTTCGACACCGACGGATGTGTGATCATCTTCTTCAGGGGGAGGATGCCACGGAGACGCTCGTCGTCGTCGATGACATAGACGTAGTAGATGTCGTCGAGTTCCTCGGCCTGACGGCGCATCTCCTTGAGGCAGTCGGGCATCGAGAGGTTTTCGTTGACCACGATCATCTCCGTGCCCATCATGCCGCCGGCAGTGTCTTCGTCATATTGGAGAAGGTCGACGATATCCCCGGCCTGTTCCACGTCTTCGATATTCTGGATCACTTCGTCGCGGTCTTCCTTGTCGAGCTCCTGGATGAGGTCGACGGCGTCGTCGGTGTCGAGAAGGTCGATGAAGTGTCCGATCTGCTCGGGATCCATACCCTCGAGCAGTTTCTTGCGGTCTTCCTCGTCGAGCTCCACGAGCACATCGGCGCGTTTCTCCTTGTCGTCAATGAGGTTGAAGAGCCATTCAGCCTGCCGCAGGTTGAGCGACTGGAAAAGCTCGGCGATGTCGGCGGGGTGCAGTTCGCGGATCTCCTCGCGGGCCGCCTCGCTCTGCTGCGAATCGATTATCTCCTCGATGCGCTGTATGTCGATTTCTGTAAATTCCTTCATTTCGGTGTGCGGGGCGCCATGGTTGGCGTATAGACGCAAAATTACTAAAAAAAGTCCGTAATATTTCCCCGCAAAATAAAAAAAGCACCTCCAGGCACTTCAAGTCATAAAAAAAGTCATCCGCGTCGCAATTGACGCGGATGACCGTTTTTCAATAATTCAGTGTGCTGATGCTAATGATCAGAGCATCTCGATACCCTCTACAGCGGGATAAGCCTTGGCTATGGCACGGCCATATTTGTAGTGCTCACCCTTGGTGGCTGTGAAGTGGACATTGGCGGCCTGTTCGAAGACCATCACGATGTCGCTTCCTCCGAACTGGAAGTAGCTGATCTCCTCGCCCTTGCGGAGCACACGTCCCGGTTCTGCGGTGACAACCACCGACGATACCTGGCCCATGCCCATCGGGAGGATGGCTACAAGACCGATGGCACTCTGCATGATGACAAGACCACGGTTCTGCATGAATTCATATCCCGGAGCGTCGGGAGCGCCGAATTCGGATACTTTCTGGCCGTCGAGCTTGTTACGTCCTGTCTCGGGATCGGGCACAGCCACAACCTGCAGGTAGGTGGTGCCCATGATGTCGTGGGCCTCGAGCACACGTCCTGCCACAGGAGCGTGCTGACGGTGGTAGTCGTTCGGGCCGAGGAAGGAGTGTGTCCACATACCGCCTGCGAAACGGTCCTTGTAGGGGCTTCCTTCAAGCAGCTCGGAGATCTTCCAGTGTATTCCCTTGATTTCGATTGTGTCGTCGCCGCGCACTTCCCAGGCGCCGTCGAATGTAGCGTCGGCAGGCGAGGTGATCACTGTGCTGTCGGTGATGGCTGCCACAGGACGGGTGCCTGGCTTGCAGCTGCGGGCGAAGAAGTCGTTGTAGGTCTTCCAGCCGCCACGGGGCTGCAGATACTCGTCCATGTTGAACTCGGGCGATGCGTAGAACGATTTTACCGATTCGTCGGTGATCGATTCAGGAGTGTCAAGCCACATGCCGAGCTCCTTGATATATTTCTTCATCCATGCGGAGAGCTCTGTCAGAGGCTGCTCCACGTCGTGAGGTACGACTGCGTTCTGGAGCTCCAGTACCGGAGGCTGCTGGAGAATGAAATAGAACTTGCAGATGTGGTTGAACATGGCGCGGCCGTAGAAATTCTCTACCGGCACCCAACGGAGGTTGGCGTCGAGCCAGTTGTAGTAGTCGTCGAGAGAGTTGATGTCGTCCATCTCTTTGACATTGTAAGATTTGGCTTTCTCGTATGCCTGTTGGAATTTGTCCTGCCAGCCGTTCTTTGCGATCATGTCGATCAATTCCTGTACCACAGGAAGATGTTGTGCGCTCATAATAGTTTTTAAAATTAAGGTTTGATAATTACGTTTGAATACCGACCTTGCGCAGACTTATAAGGCCTGTTGGACGACGTTCTCTGTTACAACGATCGGAAGACCAAATAAGTTCTTGTAGGTCACATATTTTTTTAAATTATTTTTATTACTTCTCTTGCCGGGCGTGACCGACGCTGCGGATGGGGCAGTCCCGGTCTGAGGCCGACGCAGCCGGCTTATCTGTTCAGGATCTGGTTGACCCTCGCCTGCACTGCGGCATAGTCGGCTCCGAGCGCGGCCTTGCGCGACGGGTTGTTGCCGAATTCGCCGCGGATCACCTCGCGGGCTTCCTCCTCGATCCGGTCTGAATAAGCTTTCCCTTTTGCCGTGGCATCGGAGAGATTCCCGGATGCCGATTTGGCCAGTTTGTTGACCGCGGCTCCGGCTGCGGCCACACCTTGGCGCGCGGCGCCGGCTACGGCAGCCCCGGCCTTTGATGCCATGTCGCCGGCTTTGGCGGCCGCACCTTTCACTCCGCGGCTCACATACAGGAAGCCGGCCTCGGCCACCTTGCCCCCCTTCGATGCGCTCTCCACAGCGGCCTGGCGGCTGTCGCTGCGCGATGACAGGAGGGGATCCTCACGGCTCACAAGCCCTGTCACCATCATGCATATGGCGAATACCGCCGCTATGCCGATGAGCCATGCCAGACCTTTCGTCACTTTTCTTTCCCGGTGCTCAAGCGAGTCGGCCACATTCTCCTCCATCTCCGCCTCCTGAAGGCTGTCGGCGATCTGATCGGCATTGTAGTCGGCCTCGGATGCCACGTGGGCGGAATCTTCCGCGGCATAGTCGGGAATCTCTTTCTGAGAATTCATCTTTCTCACTCCTTTCACGAAATCCTTCCTGAATTCCGATTCGGTTCTTTCATTTAAATCAGTGCTTTTCATAATCGTATGTTTTAAAAAGCCGTTGTGGTTCCCTGTGCCCCCGGAAGACGTCGCGGAATCCTGCCCGGCTTTATTATAAAGAATCAGGACCTAAAAATAAAAAAACTGAAGCCACGATAAGTTGCCTCCCTCCCCGGCATTTTAAACATATTTAATTCATTTTTTATATATGTGTGTATGGGGACCCCTCCGGAGTAAGCGTCTATGTGGAGTCGTATTAATCGACCGGGATTGACGGCGCTCTCTTTTTTCAGATAAAAATGATGAAAAAAACCGGATAAAAAGCGAGGAAAAACCATTAATATGACTTATTTTTGCAGAAAATAATGATCTGAGGTTATGAAACGAATAAATATGTCATTGATGGCAGTAGCGAATGCGGCGATTATGACCCTCTCGGCTTTCGCGGTTGCGGCGGCTTCGCCTGCGGCTTCACGGGAGAGGGAGCCGGAAGTGAGATGGGAGATACTCCCGCCGGAGACCACTGCCGGGCGGTGTGTGCAGCGTCTCACGGTCACAGGGATAGATTCCGTCGCGAAGCTGTGTTTCAATCAGCTGCCGCGCACCTTGTCTATGGCCAGCGAGGGGGATACCGTCACTGAACTTCTCGCCGGATACTACGCCATAACCTCCCCGAAATTTGCTTCCGGAGCTGATAAGGTGGTCTTCGATGTTGAGATTGATCTGCCTGTGAGATCGGTGGCGGAAGCCCCCGAATCATTCCATGCGATAACCCCCGGGGGGCGCATAATCCAGGCGAAGCTTGTGCGTCAGGATATTCTTGATGCCTCCGCCTCCGATCCAAAGTGGACGAAATGGAGGCTCTCAGCCGATTCGCTTTACCGGCTTAACGAAAGGATCTCCGCCGGAAGACAACCGGGGCCTTTCGACATTGTCCCCTCTTTCAAAAGCGTGAAAGTCGGGAAAGGGAAATTCAAGGAGGGATCTCCCTTAAAGAGCCGGATAATAGAGCACTCCAACCCGGAATATTACAGGCTGACACTCACTCCGGAGGGAGCTCTGATAGAGGGTGCGTCTCCGGCGGCGGTGCGCATGGCCGAGCGCACGCTCCGGCGCCGTCTCCTCGAACCGAACGGCGGCGAGATACCCAGCGCCGTGATCGAGGATTATCCCGACTATCCCCATCGCGGCGTGATGATCGACATCGCCAGGAATTTCCAGACGCCCGCCACTATGCGCCGTCTCGCGGAGCTCCTTGCCGACTATCGTCTCAACCGCCTGCATTTCCATATCACCGACGACGAGGCCTGGCGCCTCGAGATTCCCGGACTCCCTGAACTCACGGAGGTCGGGGCGCGAAGGGGATATACCCTCGACGAGAAGGATTTCCTCAAGCAGATATTCGCGGGTGACGGCAATCCCGACTCCAGAGAGGGCACGGCCAACGGATACTTTACGCGCCGTGAATTCATATCCTTCCTCCAGCATTGCGACTCTCTCGGAATAGCGGTAATACCTGAGGTGGAATCTCCCGGTCATGCCCGCGCGGCTGTGAAGGCCATGGAAGCGCGGCTGAGGAATACCGGCGACGACACATACCGGCTTATCATCCCCGGTGATACTTCGCGCTACACCTCCGCGCAGCTATATCACGACAATCTGATGAATCCCGCCGCTCCCGGCACCTACCGTTTCATCGAGAAGGTGGTAGACGAGATCGCGCAGATGTACCGTGAGGCCGGAGTGCCTCTCCCCGGCATTCATTTAGGAGGCGATGAAGTGCCCGACGGGGCCTGGGACGGGTCGCCGGAGGCCGTGGCACTGGCCGACAGCCTAGGAGTGAGCGGACGTCACGGCTTGCATGGCGTCTACGTCAGGAAAGTGGCCGATATGATGCGCCGCAAAGGCATACCTCTCTACGGCTGGCAGGACATATACACCGGATATGATGACACCCACCACCGTCAGGTGGCTCCCGCCACGGGAGGGGTAAACTGCTGGGTGACGCGTCTTGATCCGGCGAAAAACGTGGCTATCAAAGGACTGAAGGGTGGATATCCCGTGATACTCAGCAATGTCAATTATTTTTATCTCGACATGCTCTATTCGCCCGATCCGCAGGAGCGCGGCCTTTACTGGGGAGGATTCGTCGACGAACTCAAAGCTTTCTCAGGTTATCCCGACAGTATATGTCCGCCGCAACCGGGCGCTCCCGGAAGGATAATAGGCGTGCAGGGGCAGCTCTTCGCCGAGACAATACGCGATGCCGCCATGATGCACCGGCTCATATTCCCCAAGGTGCTCGGCCTGGCCGAGAGGGGATGGAACGGCACCCCGACCTATTCGGAAGCTGACTTCAATATATTGGTGGGGGAGAAGGAGATTCCAAGGCTTGAAAGAGAGGGGATGGAATGGCATCTGCGTATGCCGGGCATAACTGAGCGTGGCGGAAAGATCCTCATGAATTCCCCCTATCCCTCCGCGGAGATACGCTACACCACCGACGGCACTGTGCCCGACGCGACATCCACGCTCTATCGATCACCCTTCACGAGAAAGGACGGCATGAAAGAGATAAGGGCCGTTCTGGTGAAAGAGGGGAATGTCTCCGGCGCCGCCATGTTGCCTTGATTCCTCTTATTCCCTGCGGATGAGGGCACAATTCCTGCATCCTGCGGGATCCAGACCATAAACTAATTAACCATCATTTACATTAAAATGAAACACAAACCGATCTATTCGGCCATTCTCGGCGTCTCGGCACTGCTGTCTGTGCCTGCCATACTAACGGCGGGCGAGACCGTACCCTCGCAGGAGAAGACGGCCAATCCTTACGAGCTTGCCCAGCGTTTCGCTGGCTCCAAACTCCGTAACATGCTCTTCAGCACGACAGTCGACCCCCATTGGTTCAAGTCGGGCAACAAATTCTGGTATTCGTATAAGACCGGGGAGGGAACACGCTGGTATGTGGTAGATCCCACGGCCCGCACCAAGAAGCCCCTTTTCGACCATGACCGTATGGCAGCCCAGCTCACGGAAATCGTGAAGGATCCATTCATCGCCGCCTCCCTGCCGATCAGCAATCTCGAGCCGGGCGACGACGGCCATACCTTTACTTTTGAGGTGACATCATCCCAGGATGCCAAACCCTACACCGGCGACGACGGCAAGGAGGTGAAACCTGAGAAAGGGGAGAAGGAGGTGTTCTATTTCTCCTACGACATGAACACAGGCCGTCTCACGCATCTCAAAGACAAGCATAAAGAGAAGAAGGAGCTCGACTGGGCCTCCGTCTCGCCCGACGGAAAGACCGTGGTCTACGCCAAAGACCTTGACCTTTACCGTATGAGCCGTGAGGACTACGAGAAACTTAAGAAAAACGAGAAAGACTCCACCATCACCGAAATCCGCATCACCACCGACGGCGAGAAGGATTTCGGTTATGGACAGCCTTACAGCACTCTCAACACCGATACGCTCTGCAACGGCAAGCGCAAAGGGGTATGGGGGCTCTGGTCGCCTGATTCGCGTCATTTCGTCACCACTCTTGAAGACAACCGTAAGGTGAAGGAGCTTTGGGTCATCAATTCCGTGGCCGAACCCCGTCCTACACTGGAGACCTACAAATATCAGATGCCCGGGGAGATGGAGGCCCCCGAGGAGCATCTCTATCTCTTCGACATGACCGACAACTCGCGCAAGGAGATCAAGACCGACCGCTTCAAGAACCAGACTCTCTCTCTGGCCAGGCGCCCCTATCTCCATAAGCAGCGGCATATGTATGACGTGCCCGCCATATGGCTCGGCGATGACTCCCGTTTCTTCGTGACCCGTTCCAGCCGCGACCTGCACCGCATCGACATATGCTCCTATACGATAGGACAGGATTCGATAGTGCCGATCATCGAGGAGAGGATGAACACCTATCAGGAGGTGCGTCCGCTATCTGCCATAGGCAACGGCAAGGAACTCGTGCAGTGGAGCGAACGCGATGGCTGGGCCCATCTTTATCTCTACGATGACAAGGGCAACATGAAGCGTAAACTCACCGACGGCCCCTGGCATGTGCACCAGATCTATAAGGTCGATGAGACGCGGCGCACCGTCTATTTCACAGCCATGGGGCGTGAGAAAGGGGAAAATCCCTATTACCAGCATTTTTATTCCGTAAGCCTCGACGGCGGCCCTGTGAAACGCCTCGACAAGGGCACTTACTTCCATTCCCCGAGCATTGACGACGACGCCCGTTATTTCGTAGACAATTACTCACGTGTCGACACCGTGCCCGAGACAGCTCTTTTCGACATCGCCGGCAATAAGGTGATGCCTCTCGAGCGAGCCGACTTCTCCCAGCTCCTGGCAAACGGCTACAAGTTCCCCGAGACATTCAAGGTGAAGGCAGCTGACGGCGTGACTGATCTTTACGGTGTGATGTACAAGCCTTTCGATTTTGACCCGAAGAAGTCGTATCCTATCATCGATTATGTCTATCCGGGTCCGCAGGTGGAGGCCACCAACTATCCTTACACGCGCATGTCGGTACGCACCGACCGTCTGGCTCAGGCCGGATTCGTGGTCATAACCGTCGGTAACCGCGGCGGCCATCCCGACCGCTCGAAATGGTATCACAACTACGGCTATGGCAATCTCCGCGACTATGGCCTGGCCGACCAGAAGGCGGCTATAGAGCAGCTTGCCGCGCGCCATGACTATATCGACATCAATCGTGTGGGTATCCACGGTCATTCCGGGGGTGGTTTCATGTCGACGGCCGCCATGCTCAAGTATCCCGATTTCTTCAAGGTGGCTGTTTCGTGCGCCGGCAACCACGACAACCGTATCTACAACCGTTGGTGGAGCGAGACTCACCACGGCGTGAAGGAGAAGGTCACTGAGAAGGGTGACACCATCTTCGAGTATGAGATACGCACCAACCCCGAGATCGCCCGTAACCTGAAAGGACATCTCATGCTTGTGCACGGAGATATCGACAACAACGTACACCCGGGCAACTCCATCCGCGTGGCCAACGCCCTGATCAACGCCAACAAGCGTTTCGACTTCATGGTGCTCCCCACGCAGCGCCACTCATTCGGCAACATGGACGAGTATTTCTACTGGCGTCTGGTGGACTATTTCACCGATTATCTCATCAAGGGACGCGAGACCGAGGTCGACATACCCGCGAGATGAATATGATCGCCGCCTGGGAGTGGGCGGAAAAGAGAGATTAAGACAATATGAAACAAAGGGCGGCCGATTCACATCGACCGCCTTTTTTCCATAATACTTTTTCGAACTAACCTAACATCATGAAACGATTTTCTGTATGTAATACAATCCCGGTGGCGTGATTGTTCATGAAAAACTTAAAAATTTTTTCATCGGCACCACGGCACCACTGTTTATCTTTGTCAGTTAGCGGGATTTTTGTTAATTTTGCGTCATAAACAGAAACCTTCGGGCGCCGGGCGGAGATCCCTTCCGGCGGCCCTATCATTATTCAGACCATATATGGCAAACCAGGAACTGAGTGAACAAGAGATCGTGCGCCGCAACAGTATGCAGGCATTGCGCGACCGTGGCATTGAGCCTTATCCCGCACCCGAATATGTAGTCACAGGCCATTCCGCCGAGATCAAGGAGACTTTTGTCGACGGGCAGGAACCTCTGCGCGAGGTGACAGTGGCCGGACGCCTCATGAGCCGCCGCATCATGGGGAAGGCATCATTCATAGAGCTTCAGGACGCCGAGGGGCGCATACAGGTGTATGTGAGCCGCGACGACCTCTGTCCCGGAGATGACAAAGACATGTATAACGTCGTCTTCAAGAAGCTCCTCGACATTGGCGACTTCATCGGAGTGAAAGGCTACGTGTTCCGCACGCAGATGGGGGAGATCTCCATACACGCGCAGGAAATCACCGTACTCTCCAAGAGCCTCCGCCCTCTCCCTGTTGTGAAGATGAAAGACGGGAAGGCCTATGACGCGTTCACCGACCCCGAACAACGCTACCGCCAGCGCTACGTCGACCTTGTGGTCAACAAGGGGATAAAGGAAATCTTTATCAAGCGCACACGCATGTTCAACTCGATGAGGGAATATTTCAATTCTCACGGGTATCTTGAAGTTGAGACCCCGATTCTCCAAGCCATACCCGGGGGAGCTTCCGCACGTCCGTTCATCACCCACCACAACGCGCTCGACATACCCCTGTATCTGCGTATCGCCGACGAACTCTATCTCAAGCGTCTCATCGTGGGTGGCTTCGAGGGTGTGTATGAGTTCTCGAAAAACTTCCGCAACGAGGGTATGGACCGCACCCACAATCCCGAGTTCACCTGCATGGAGATCTATGTCTCCTACAAGGACTACAACTGGATGATGGCCTTCACCGAGAAGATGCTCGAGAAGATATGTCTTGATGTCAACGGCACAACGGAAGTGAAGGTTGGCGACAACACCATCTCCTTCAAGGCTCCTTATCCGCGCGTCACCATGACCCAGGCCATACTCGACAAGACAGGATTCGACATCACCGGAAAGAGCGAGGAGGAACTCCGCGCCTTCTGCAAGAAAGAGGGTATAGAGGTCGACGACTCATTCGGAAAGGGCAAACTTATCGACGAGATCTTCGGCGAGAAATGCGAGGGTACTTTCATCCAGCCAACATTTATTATAGACTATCCCATAGAGATGTCGCCTCTCACGAAGCGTCATCGCAATGACCCCCGTCTCACAGAGCGCTTCGAGCTCATGGTCAACGGCAAGGAGCTTGCCAACGCATACTCCGAGCTCAACGACCCGATCGACCAGTATGAGCGCTTCGTGGAGCAGATGCGTCTCGCCGACAAGGGCGACGACGAGGCAATGATCATCGACGGCGACTTCATCCGGGCCCTTGAATATGGCATGCCCCCCACGTCGGGCATGGGAATCGGCATGGACCGACTGGCCATGCTCATGACCGGACAGTCAACCATCCAGGAGGTATTGCTGTTCCCGCAGATGCGCCCCGAGAAAAAGCAGGCTAAGGAGGACCAGGAAAAGGAGGCCGAGTGATGGGGGGCCTTGGTAAGATAGCCGTCATCGGCGCGGGGAGCTGGGCCACGGCGCTCGCCAGGCTCCTGCTCCGCAACAACGACCGTATCATCTGGTATGTCAGACGCCCCGAACGTATCGCCGAATTTGTCAGAAACCGCCGAAATCCGGTGTATCTGACCGATGTGACGTTCGACACGGAGCGCATCGACTTCCATTCCGACATAAATGTGGCCGCAGGTGCCGCCGACACCCTCGTGGTGGCCATCCCTTCCCCCTATTTCAAGGCTGAGGCGGAGAAAATCTCCGTGCCCCTTCGCGACAAGAACATCGTGTCGGCTGTCAAGGGTATAGTCCCCGACGACAACATGATAGTCACCGACTGGTTCGCAAGCCGTTTCGGATGCCCGGAATCATCGCTTCTCGTCATCGGAGGGCCCTGCCATGCCGAGGAGGTCGCGCTCGACCATCTCAGCTATCTCACGATAGGATGCTCCGACACGGAGAAGGCACGCATGTTCTGCGATGCCATATCCGGACTGAAACTGCGCACCATCGTTTCCGACGATGTGGCCGGCATAGAATATGGGGCGGTGCTCAAGAATGTCTACGCAATAGCCTCCGGAATGATCGACGGCATGAAGGCCGGCGACAATTTCAAGGCGATGCTTGTCTGCAACGCCGTGCGGGAGATGCGCAGGTTTATCGATGCCGTGGCTCCGCTGCGACGCGACATATGCCGCTCCGCATATCTTGGCGACCTGCTCGTGACATGCTACAGTCTCTTCTCCCGCAATCACAATTTCGGCGCCATGATCGGCAAAGGCCATAGCGTGAAGGCGGCTAAGATGGAGATGGAGATGGTGGCGGAGGGTTACTATGGCACCCGCTGCATCCATGAGATCAATGAGGCCGGTCCTCGTGTCGACATGCCGATACTCGATTGTGTGCACTCCATCCTCTACGAAGGCCGCAATCCGCGGGAGGCTTTCCACGATATAGATCCTCTCTTCAGCTGAGAATCGTGAACCATCCGGACGCCTGAGGCGTTGTAATCCGATAGGCGGAGGAAGGCGGAGGCCTCCCTTTTATGAAGTTACTGACAGCTTCTATGCCCGACAACTCCAACAACCAAAATATAAAGACAATGAAATCTATTGAACTCAACATTCAGGACGCTCTCTATTTCGCTGAGCACCAGTATATCGCCGACGAGGCTGAGGCTAACGCGGCTTTCGGCACCCTTGAGAGCCGCTCGGGAGCCGGCAACGACTTCCTCGGCTGGATCAACCTCCCCTCTTCCATAACCGCGGAGGAGATTGCAAGAATCAACAAGACTGCCGAACGTCTGCGCGAGAACTGTGAGTTTGTGGTGTGTGTAGGTATCGGAGGCAGCTACCTCGGAGCAAAGGCGGTGAATTCAGCCCTCTCCGACAGCTTCGCCGACTTCTATGCTCCCGCTCCGAAGAATCCTAAGGTGCTCTATGCCGGCCAGAACATCGGCGAGGAATATACCGCGGAACTTGAGAAGCTCCTCACGGGGCGCAAGTTCGGCATCATCGTCATCTCGAAGAGCGGCACCACCACGGAGCCTGCTATCGCGTTCCGTATCCTTAAGGAGCTCCTTGAGAAGCAGGCCGGCAAAGAGGCTGCCAAAGACCTTATCGTGGCCGTCACCGATGAGAAGAAGGGCGCTCTCCGCACTCTCGCCACACAGGAGGGCTACGAGACATATGTGATCCCCGACAATGTGGGCGGACGTTTCTCAGTGCTCACTCCCGTCGGCCTTCTTCCCATAGCTTGTGCCGGACATGACATCGCCCGTCTCGTGGCAGGAGCCGCCGAGATGGAGGAGACTACGAAGCATCCCGGAGCGGAGAATCCCGCCGAGGTCTACGCCCGTATGCGCAATGCCCTCTACAGAACCGGCAAGAAGACTGAGATTCTTGTGAACTTCAATCCCAAACTCCATTTCTTCGCAGAGTGGTGGAAACAGCTCTACGGCGAGAGCGAAGGTAAGGACGGCAAGGGTATCTTCCCCGCGTCGGTCGACTTCACTACCGACCTTCACTCCATGGGCCAGTGGATCCAGGAGGGTGAGCGCACAATCTTCGAGACCGTGATCTCCGTGAAGGAACCGGCCATCACACGCCGTATTCCTGAGGACGCGGCAAATCTCGACGGAATCAATTATCTCGCAGGCAAGCGCATTGACGAGGTCAACAAGATGGCTGAGCTCGGCACCAAGATCGCCCACGTCGACGGTGGTGTGCCCAACATGCGTATCGAGATCAACAAACTCGACGAGCATGCCCTCGGCCAGCTCATCTATTTCTTCGAGAAGGCTTGCGGCATCAGCGGCTACATGCTCGGTGTCAACCCCTTCAACCAGCCCGGTGTGGAGGCCTACAAGAAGAACATGTTCGCACTCCTCGAGAAGCCCGGCTATGAGAAAGAGACCGAGGCCATCAAGGCAAAGCTTAAATGACACGGCGCCGCAAAGCGGTGTCTGACATACAGGGCTGGGGAGACGTCGGTTCGGCGTCTCCCCGGCTTTTTTTTTCGTCAGGCAAAGATGTGTCAGATTCAAATCCCCTCCGGGCAGCGCTGGCAAATACGGCAAACAAATGCTTTGCCGGAGTGTTGTAAGTAATACATATGTCCCATCTGTTGCGGACCCATTTAATGTATCATCCTTATTATGTTCTATTGTTATGGAAAACAAAGAGAGACTCTACATCATCAGTTTCGGTGATTCAGCTAAATACCGCATGCTCTACGCAGGCACAAAGGAACAACTCGAGAATTCACCGAAGATTGTCGGGCTCCGCGATGAGCTCGCACGGTTCATCAAAGACAATGTGACCGAAGAGGGAAGTCATGCATGTCGCTTCGCCACCCCGGTGATCAAGGAAGTCGATCCTTCCGATTACGCCCGTTATGAAGACTATCAGGACTTCGGACGTGTGGCTGTGGACGACATAAAGAAGGTGCTCTTTACAGAGGTCAGGAACATGCTCGACCAGAAACAGCTCGACAGCAACGCCCCCTACGGTGAGGTGTCGCCGGAGATGCTGCAATGAAATTACGTCATGACGGCTGTGTCTCAGACGGTCTCCCCTGCTTCTAAGGCACGGGAGGCCGTCTGAGTGATTTCCCCCTCCTATTTGCGGTCGGTAAATGTTTCTGGGGATAGCCGGAAAGCGATTTAGTGGCGTCGGTTGCCGATTAACGGAAGATTTTTGCTATATTTGCCGTTTGATAGGCGAAGGCCCAGGATTCCCGGCCCACCGATCGCGAATATCTCTCAAATCCCGGAATCCAGACGTACTATTTTTATTAAACTAACCGCTATGGTATACCGATATGACTATCTCGTGATCGGATCTGGCATCGCCGGCATGAGTTTCGCCCTGAAGGCCGCGAAGACAGGGCGGGTCGCCATCATTTGCAAGACCACGCTCGAGGAGGCGAACACCTACTTCGCGCAGGGTGGTGTGGCGAGCGTCACCAATCTTGAGGTCGATGATTTCGACAAACACATCAACGACACAATGATTGCCGGCGACTGGCTCTCAGACCCGGCTGCCGTGGAGAAGGTCGTGAAGAACGCGCCCTCGCAGATACGTGAGCTGATAGGGTGGGGCGTTGATTTCGACAAGAAGGAAGACGGCACATTTGACCTGCACCGTGAGGGGGGACACTCCGAGTTCCGCATCCTCCATCATGCCGACAACACCGGAGCCGAGATCCAGACAAGCCTCGTGGAAGCCGTCAGGAATAATCCTGACATCGACATATTCGACAACCATTTCGCCCTTGAGATCATCACCCAGCATCATCTGGGGAAGATCGTGACACGACGCACCCCCGACATCACATGCTACGGAGCCTATATCCTCGACGAGGAGACCGGACGCACCGACACTTTCCTCGCTAAAGTGACGGTGATGGCCACCGGCGGCGTGGGAGCTGTGTATACCACCACGACCAACCCCCTTATCGCCACTGGCGACGGCATAGCCATGGTCTACCGTGCCAAGGGCACAGTGAAAGACATGGAGTTCATACAGTTTCATCCAACGGCTCTGTATCATCCCGGCGACCGTCCGTCGTTCCTCATCACAGAGGCCATGAGGGGCTATGGCGCCGTGCTCCGCAATCTCGACGGCGAGGAGTTCATGCAGAAATATGATCCACGCCTCTCGCTCGCGCCTCGCGACATCGTGGCCCGTGCGATCGACTCCGAGATGAAGCTTCACGGCACTGACCATGTATATCTCGACGTCACCCATAAGGATCCTGAGGAGACGAAGCGCCATTTCCCCAACATATATGAGAAATGCCTCTCGCTCGGCATCGACATCACCAAGGATATGATTCCTGTGGCTCCTGCCGCCCACTATCTCTGCGGCGGAATAAAGGTGGATCTCAACGGAGAGTCGTCGATAAAGCGTCTCTATGCCGTGGGCGAATGCAGCTGCACGGGTCTGCACGGCGGCAACCGTCTTGCCAGCAACTCGCTGATTGAGGCGGTGGTCTACGCCGATGCTGCCGCGCGCCACGCCGCCGAGGCCATAAAGGGTTATGACTTCCGCACCGATGTGCCTGAATGGAACGACGAAGGAACAGCCCATCCCGAGGAGATGGTGCTCATCACCCAGAGCGAGAAGGAGGTCAACCAGATTATGGGCTACTACGTGGGTATCGTGCGCTCCGATCTCCGTCTTGACCGCGCCTGGAACCGTCTCGACATCCTCTATGAGGAGACTGAGAAGCTGTTTAAGGTCAGCAAGCCCAGCCGGGAGCTATGCGAATTGCGCAACATCATCAACGTGGCATACCTTATTATGCGCCAGGCACGCGAGCGCAAGGAGAGCCGCGGACTGCATTTCACCGTCGACTATCCCCCCCAGGCTAAACCTGCCGGGCGTCAGTGACGTTGATTAGTTTATACAACAGGATTATATATGACCAGACTCCGACATATTCTTGCCGCCGCAGCCATGGCGGCCGTAGCCGTTCCCCAGTCGCTGGCTGTGGATCCGTCGTCGAGCCACGACGCTTCCGTGGCCCGCAACCTCACCACGTTCAACGCTCTCGTGAAGGAGCTTGAGATGAACTACGTCGACACCATCCGTCCCAAGGAGGCGTTCAACTCCGCCATCGCGGCCTTCCTCTCCACCGTCGACCCTTATACGGAATACTATAGTGCCGAGCAGCGCTCCGACCTCACGAAGCTCACAACCGGGCAGTTCGACTACGGCGGCATAGGCTCATTCATAATGCAGCGCGACAGCGCCTCGTTCATATCTTATCCAATGGAGGGGGCACCCGCGGCGAAGGCCGGATTGCGCAGCGGTGATCAGATCATCCGCGTCGACTCGGTCGACACGTCGCATATGGGGTCGGAGGCGGTCAGCAAATTGCTGCGCGGACAGGCCGGCACTCCCTTGACAGTCACGGTCAGGCGTCCCTATGTCACTGACTCCATCCTCACCTTCGAGATGGTGCGCGGCAAGCTTGTGGAGCCCTCTGTGCCATATTGGGGCGTCATTGACGGCAACACGGGATATATCCGCGTGACCCAGTTCATAGAGCAGACCGGGAAGGATGTGCGCGAGGCCCTCGAGAGCTTCAAGAAAGATCCTGCCGTGAAGCAGATTGTCCTCGATCTGCGCGGCAACGGTGGCGGCCTTCTCGAGCAGGCTGTCGATATCGTCGGCAATTTCGTGCCAAAAGGCACGGAGGTGCTGCGCACTCGCGGCCGCGACGCGAAGTCGGAAAAGATCTATAAGACCACGCATACCCCCATATTCCCCGACATACCTCTGGCGGTGCTCGTCGACGGTGGTTCGGCGTCGGCGTCGGAGATTACTGCGGGCTCGCTCCAGGATCTTGACCGCGCCGTGCTCGTGGGCTCCCGCAGCTTCGGAAAAGGGCTTGTGCAGAGCACCATGCAGCTCCCCTACGACGGTCTGCTCAAGGTGACGGTGGCGAAATACTATATCCCTTCCGGACGTCTCATTCAGGCCCTCGACTATTCCCATCGCAATCCCGACGGGAGCGTGGCGCGCACCCCCGACTCGCTGACCAACGTCTATAAGACGCTCCATGGCCGCGAGGTGCGCGACGGCGGTGGCCTGAAGCCTGACATCGAGGTCGATTGGGGACAGGTGAGCCGCCTGGCCTACAATCTTGTGCGCGACAACTGGACTTATGATTTCGCCAACCGTTATGCCAACACACATCCTACTATCCCGCCGGCATCGGAGTTTGTCATAACTGATGAGATCTATGAGGATTTCAAGAAAAGCATTGATCCTAAGAAACTGAAATACGACAAGGTGCTCGACGAGATTCTCAAGGAGCTGCGTAAGACGGCTGGAGAGGAGGGCTATCTCAACGATCAGACCACCGCGCTGCTTGATTCACTCTCTCCCCTCATGACACACAACCTCTCCCACGACCTCGACAATCGCCGCGAGGAGGTCAGTGGCTATCTCGGCGCTGAGATAGCTCAACGCTATTATTTCGACAAAGGGAAGATCATACAGGATCTCCGCAACGACGAGGCACTGAAAAAGGCGGAGGCGATACTCTCCGATCCCGCCGAACTGAATAAAATGCTTGGAAAGTGAAATTATCGGAAGCTGACAGGCTTTTCGCCACACCGGCGCGCATGGAGGCCCTCAGGGCTCTCCTCGACGACGGCAACGCACGCCGCATAGCCCTCACGGGGCTGAGGGGAAGCGCGGCGGCGCTCTTGTTTGCCGCCCTTCCCACGAAAAAATATCCATATATCATTGTAGCCGACGACATCGATGCCGCCGGCTACATATATCATGATCTCTGCCAGACGGCCGGAGAGAAAGCCGTGGCCATTTTCACCAGTGGTTACCGCCGCGACATCAAATACGGGCAGCCTGATCCCCCCTCGCAGATACTGCGCACCGAGACCCTCGATGCCTGGAACCGCAAGGATCATCCCGTCTGGGTCGTCACATGTCCGGAGGCTCTTGCGGAGAAGGTACCTTCGCGCGGGCGCCTTTCTGACAACACAATCGTGCTGACCTCCGGTAAAAAGAGCGATATGGGGGCCGTTAAGGCCCGTCTGCGCGAACTTCGATTCAAGGAGGTGGATTATGTCTACGAGCCTGGCCAGTTCGCCGTCAGAGGCTCAATTCTCGATGTATGGTCGTTCTCGGGTGAGCTTCCCTACCGCGTGGACTATTTCGACGACGAGATCGACTCCATACGCGCTTTCAACGTGGAGACACAGCTTTCGGAAAAGAAGCTCGACTCGGTGTCGGTGGTGCCTGCCGATGCGTCTGAGGTGTCGGCCGACGGCATATCTCTCCTTGAGTTCGCCGATGCCGCCACTCCGGTGTTCTGCCAGTCAGAGAGCTGGCTCCGGAGCAGGGTTGAGGCGATATGCTCGGAGTCGCTTTCACAGGCTGTGGCCGTCACCGGGGAGGGCGACGACAAGGCCATGGAGAAGGTGGTCGATGCGGCGGCGTTCATGAAGCGGCTCGACAGGATGAAGGTCATAGAGTTTGGCACTCCCGCCGAGGGTGTGGCCGGGATAACGCCCGACGCCTCACTCTCTTTCGACTGTACGCTGCAGACTCTCTATCACAAAAATTTCAACCTGATTGCCGATTCGTTTACAAAATTCCTTACAGACGGCTACCGGCTGCTGATACTCAGCGATACCCCGTTCCAGACCGACCGTCTGAAAGCCATATTCGAAGACCGCGGCGACAGTATCCGTTTCACGCCGGTCGACCACACCATCCATGAGGGATTCGTCGACCACGGGCAGCGCGTCTGCTTTTTCACCGACCATCAGATCTTCGACCGTTTCCATAAATACAATCTCAAGAGCGACCGGGCGCGTGGCGGCAAACTCGCCCTCAGCCTCAAGGAGCTCCAGCAGATCGAGGCCGGTGATTATATCGTGCACATAGACCACGGCATAGCCAAATTCGGAGGTCTGGTGAAGACTGATGTCAACGGCCACCCGCAGGAGATGATAAAGCTCCTTTTCCAGAACGACGACATTGTGCTCGTGAGCATCCATGCGCTCCACAAGCTCTCGAAATACCGGGGCAAGGAGGGCGTGCCCCCCAAGATAAGCAAACTCGGATCCGGAGCCTGGACGCGGCTAAAGGAGAAGACGAAGACCAAGATGAAGGATATCGCGCGCGACCTTATCCGTCTCTATGCCGCGCGCCGTCAGGAGAAGGGCTTCGCGTTCGCGCCCGACTCTTATCTCCAGCACGAGCTGGAGGCGAGCTTCATCTACGAGGATACCCCCGACCAGCTCAAGGCCACGCAGGATGTGAAGGCCGACATGGAGTCGGCGCGCCCGATGGATCGTCTCATATGCGGCGACGTGGGGTTCGGAAAGACAGAGATTGCCATCCGCGCGGCCTTCAAGGCCGCTGCCGATTCGAAGCAGACAGCCGTGCTCGTGCCCACCACGGTGCTCGCCATGCAACACTATCATACCTTCTCCGAGCGTCTCAAGGATCTCCCTGTTCGTGTGGAGTTCATATCGCGCGCCAAGAAGCCGAAGGAGGTGAAGCAGATTCTTGCCGATCTTGAGGCCGGCAAGGTGGATATCATCATCGGCACCCACAAGCTTATCGGCAAAGGGGTGAAGTTCAAGGATCTCGGCCTCCTCATCGTCGATGAGGAACAGAAGTTTGGAGTGGCCGTGAAAGAGAAGCTCAAGCAGCTGAAGGTCAATGTGGATACGCTGACCATGAGTGCCACTCCCATTCCGCGTACCCTCCAGTTCTCTCTCATGGGTGCCCGCGATCTCTCTGCCCTCAACACTCCTCCGGCCAACCGTCAGCCTATCGTCACCAATGTGTCGCTTTTCGACGACGAGGTCATAAAGGAGGCCGTGAATTTCGAGCTGAGCCGCAACGGGCAGATATTCTTCATATCCAACCGCATAGAGAATCTCGACACGATCGGGAACACTCTTCGCCGTCTCGTGCCCGGCATACGCGTTGTCACGGCCCACGGACAGATGCCCCCGGAGAAGCTCGAGAAGGCTATTCTCGATTTCGCCGCCCACGACTACGACGTGCTCCTATCCACGACCATCGTGGAGAACGGCATCGATATGCCAAACGTCAACACTATCCTGATAAACAACGCCCAGAACTTCGGTCTCAGCGAGCTTCATCAGCTTCGCGGCCGTGTGGGACGCAACAATAAGAAAGCCTTCTGTTATCTCCTTGTCCCTCCGGGCAATCCGCTCACTCCCGTGGCGCGCCGGCGCCTGCAGGCCATAGAGAATTTCTCAGACCTCGGCAGCGGCATACACATCGCCATGCAGGACCTCGACATACGCGGGGCCGGCAACCTCCTCGGAGCCGAGCAGAGCGGGTTCATAGCCGATCTCGGCTATGAGGCATATCAGAAGATACTGAAGGAGTCGGTGCTCGAGCTGAAGACCGAGGAATTTGCCGACACATTCGATGAACTTGCCGCCGGCAAGGAGGAGGAGTTCGTGGCCGACTGCACCATCGAGAGCGATCTCGAGCTGCGTCTGCCGCCTGAATATGTGCCGCAGGAGAGCGAGCGCATAAGCCTCTATCAGCAGCTTGACAACATGGAGAAACCGGAGCAGCTTGAGCAGTTCCGCGCACATCTGCGCGACCGTTTCGGGGCTATTCCGGAGATTTCGGAAGAGCTGATAAAGGTGGTGCCGCTGCGTATGGCCGCGCGCCGTCTCGGCATAGAGCGTCTCACGCTGAAAGGTGGCAAGATGAGGGCATTCTTCGTCGGCGACGACAACAAGGCCTACTATCAGAGTCCGGCGTTCGGCAGGGTGCTGGCCTATCTGCAGCGCAATCCGCTGAAGATAGAGTTCCGCGACCAGGCCGGCAAGAGGAGCATCATGATCTCCGACGTAGCCACCGTGAGCCGCGCCCTCGAGATCCTCACTGCCATGGAAGCCTCCACCCCCGCATAGCAGCTCCTTGTCTCTTCACCCTTGACTCTTCACCCTTCACTCTTCACTCTTCACTCTTCCCCTTTCACCATGATCAGAATTATCAGTTCCCTTATCATAATGATTGTGTTTGCCGGTTGCAGCAGCCGACCCGGCAATAAGCACCTTCTGTCTATATCAGAATCTATCGATGAAGATCCCCGTCAGGCCATCGTGAGTCTTGACAGCATCGACAGGGATCGCCTGCCGGAGTCCGACGGTCATTTCCTCGACCTGTTGCGGATCAAGGCGCGCGACAAGGCTTACGTCACGCATACCTCCGACAGCCTCATCCTGTCGGTGGTCGACTACTATGCTGACCACAAAGACTCCGGACTCTACCCCGAAGCTCTCTACTACGCCGGCCGCGTCTATTCCGACATGGGCGACTACCCCACAGCTCTCGAATATTTCCACGCCGCCCTCGACGAAACCTCTGGAAAGGTTCCACATAATATATCTCTCCGAGGAAGCATTGTCAGTCAGACGGGCCGTCTGCTCAATTCCCTAAGGCTTTATGATCAAGCCATGCCTTTTCTCGAGGAATCAATTGCCATTGATTCGATAACAGGTGAAAATGTCAATAAAATGTATGACTGTCAGCTTCTCGGCGCAGTCTACATGCATGCGGGAAAATATACGGATGCAGAACGGCTTTTCCAGGAAGCACGCTTCATAGCCATGTCTTCCTCTCCTGAAGACACAATCCAGCAGGATATGTATCTCGCCGCAGTGAAGAGCAATACCGGCCAATTGGACTCGGCTGTCATTCTCATAAAGGATGTGCCCTGGAAGATAAACAGGATAAGCCGAAACAATGCTCTCGCATACGCGGCAGATATCTACGATAAGGCGGCATGTCCTGACTCGGCAGTGAAATACGCGGAAAAGCTCATAGCGGCAGGAAACTTCAACTATAAGAAGGTGGGGTTCCGTATAATGTTCTCTCCCGGGAATATAACCGGATTGCCGCAGGATTCGCTGCTTTCATATGTCAAAGACTACCACCGTGCTGTGGAGGAGTATCTGAATCGCAATGAATCGAGACAGGTTATGATGCAACAGTCTTTCTATAATTATCAGAGTCATAAAAGAGATAAGGAAAAGGCATTGGCAGATAACCATAACTTGTGGATGCTTTTGATGTGCCTATGCATAATCTTCATTTCTGTTATTGCGGTGCTTCTTGGGATAAAATACAAAAAACAGAAGAGCATACTGGAGATGCGCGAGACCATTGACAAACTTAGGATTCTAAACTGTGATCTGAATCGCACGCTTAAGGATTATGTAGGCATCCCGGAAACGGGATGCTCCGGCCCGGCATCTGACGATACGTCTGCCTTATTAAATGGCGAAGGAAAAATATCATCCGATATAACATGCTTAAGGCAGGAACTTAGGGAAGAATTGACAGCACTGTTGCAGCACAAAAGACCTTCAAAAGAAATTCATCCGGGCATTATCGATTCTCCGGCTTACCGCAGTCTTGTCGAATATCTTGAAAAGGGGAAAATGATAAATGAGACTGATCCACTTTGGGATGATCTCGACAGGATTGTCACAAAATATTCCGGCAAATTCAAAGCTCGTCTGAATTTATTGGCAAACGGGAGACTTAAGAAAAAGGATTATCATCTCATTCTGTTGATAAGGTGTGGCATGACTCCTACCAATATGACTGTGCTCCTGGGAAGAACTAAAGGAACGATTTCTCATCGCAGAGAAGAAATAGGCTTGAAATTAATGGATGAAAATCTCAGTGTTAAAGATGTGGACGACATCATACGGGGTCTATGACTGATCGATTCTTTTTATAATTTTTACTATTGACAGGACTTAAAGGAAGAGTAGGAATATTGAAATAAACTCATGTTAAGAGAGATTGTGCGGAAATTGTGCGGAAATACGTTTTCCGCACAATTTCCGCACAATAATATGCAATAGTATTGCTTATTTTCATGTTATTTTGCAAAATCATCAACCTAAAAACTAAAAAACATCATGAAATTAATCAGCTTTACATTGTCATTCATTATGGCGATTATCGCAAGTGGGGCAGTATCTGCTGCCAATGATGAAGGCTCTTACACTGTGCCGATGTCTCAATCCCCGTCCGGATCAGACAATGAAAAACCGGAATATATAGATGACTCTCCATTGGGTCATCGTATGCCGCAGCGCCCGGTGATATGCACTATCAGCCGGAGGGATGGCGTACTGCTTCAGTCTACAGGAGCAGGAGAGATAATATCCTATGAAATCCGGACAGCCGATGGGCAGACTTGCCTCTTCGTCTCCGATTCCGAAGCATCCTTCATCGAGGTCCTGTTCCAGATGCAAGGAGACCTTCTTATCATCTTCCAGACAGAGACCACGACCTTCTCAGGGTATCTGACGATGTAATCTTCTCTGATCAATACATAATAATACTACCTTTTTCTGAAAAGACAACAAAGTTTGCTCGCATGCTTTGTTTAAGTCCTTTCGGACGTATAATCAACCATATTTTCTAACCCTCTAAACATTTTTTAAATGGAAAAGAGAAACAAATGAATCGCCTCATTCATCGAGTCGCTCGGATGCGAGGAGATGAGTGTTGAGAGTCAGTCATTCCTGCTGACAGCCGATCTCGATGCTATCGGTGGGGCAAATGGAACAGGATGTAAGAATTCGGATAGCGAAGGCTGCACACTTAATGCCAAGGATTGTAAAAATACCCAAAACTGCGGCTTTACGGATAATAAGTCCGGATGCGAGAACACTGGCGGAGGAAATCAAGGGAGCGGTGGAGGAAATGAAGGAGGAAATACCGGATGCGGATGATATCATTGGATGTCAATGACCATCATGACTCACCGATGACCATACCAGTAAGGCATAAATGAAATCAAATGGAGGGTTGAACTACGCCAATATTGCAAGAATCAACCCTCCATTATTAAAAAATTAACCATAATCCTGCATATCATGAAATACAGTCACTATAATTCCGTTATTACTATATCCGGCCGGCACACCTTGATTTATAATTCTCTCACTGAAAAGTTTATAGTCTTCAAGGACAAATCTGTCATATTGAATGATGGAGGAGAGGGAATAGATGAGAAGGATGTTGATTTGCCAGATTTTAACCGCATGATTGAGGCTGGCGTCATTATAGATGACGATGTCGACGAGCCTCAAAAACTTTTGAATCTGATATCTGAAATGGAAGACAACCGCAACGAATACATACTGCATATCAATCCGACCCTCGACTGCAATTTCCGTTGCTGGTATTGTTATGAGAATCATCTACCGGGGTCCGTGATGTCTGGGAATACAATCAACGCAACGCGGTCATTCATTTCAGACCTTCTTGATTCCAGGCCTGAAATAAGGGTGCTCCGCATCGGTTTCTTCGGAGGTGAGCCGTTGTTGCATTTCAACGACACCGTGCGTCCCATCCTGGAATACGCTAAATCCATGATAGACAGCCACGGCGTGAGACTCACATGCAATTTCACGTCAAACGGCTCTCTCGTGAAGGATGACTATATCGGGTTCCTGAAGGATTTCAATCCCGGTTTCCAGATAACCCTTGACGGAGGTAAGGAGAGCCACGACAAAGTCCGTTTCCACAAGGGTGGCCGGGGCAGTTACGACGATATCCTATCGGCGGTGACAAGACTGGTTGAGAATGGAGCCGACATAATCCTGAGGATAAACTTCACATCGGCCAACCTCGGGACCGTGGCAGGGATATGTGAGGACCTGAGGCATTTACCTGAGAAAGCAACGCGGAACATCAGGATAGACCTCCAGCGGGTGTGGCAGGACAGGGCCACCGGGAAAGACGAGACAGAAGACAGGGCGCTCGAGGTGAGACACATGTTCACACAGGCAGGATTCCATGTGATCCCGAACTACATCCCCTCCCATGTGAGATATCCGTGTTACGGCGACAAGAGAAACCATGTCCTCATCAATTATGACGGAAGGCTGTTCGGCTGCACCGCCAGGGATTTCAATGACGCCAACAGCATAGGACACCTCTCGGAATCCGGGACACTCATCTTCGACAAAGCCAGATATGAGAGGAGACTCAACGCCAAGATGGCGAGGGCTGTCTGCCGCACATGCCGTATCGCGCCCATATGCGGGGGAGGATGCCGGCAGAGAGCGATGGAAGCTGACGACAAGGAGAGGTGTGTCTTCAATTATTCCGAAAAGGACAAGGACGATATAGTCCTTGATATCTTCGAGCACTGTTATTGCCGGTAAGTATCAGGGAAAATATATAGTTCGTTTATTTAACCACAAAACCCTATATCATGAAAACCAAGACAATCATCGCAATCCTGTTTTTATGCATATCCCACATATGCATGGTTGCCCAGGAAGAGAATTCCGGGAAGGGATCATCCGCTGAGAAAGCAACCTCCTCCGCGACTCCCGACTCAACGAAAGTGACAAGGCTCCAGGAGCTCGTGGTGAAGAGCAAGACGGCGTGGATAGAGGGTGACAAGGCCGTCTTCCTACCGCAGAAAAGCGACCGCAACCTCTCGAACGACGCGGCGTCGCTGCTCAGGCACATGCAGATACCCCTCCTCAACGTGGAGGGCAAGGAAATAAGGAATGTCAGGGGACAGAAAGTGACTGTCTTCATAAACGGCGTGAGGGCCGAGAGCACCGACCTTGACGCGTTCTGGCCGAAGGAGGCGCTGAGGGTGGAGTATATGGACAATCCCGCGGATCCGAGGTTCGAGGGGGTGGAATGCGCCGTCAATTTCGTGATGAGGCGTTACGAGTCCGGAGGCGTGGCCCGCGTCAACGCCTTCCAGCAGATCCGAAACAGCGGGAGATACAAGGCGACCTCGAAGGTGGAATACCGGAGGATGACCTTCGGACTGACAGCCGACGCCGGCTACAGCCGCGACCATACCGGGTCGTCCACAGGCTACGAGACATACAGGGATATCGTCTATGACGGGAAAGCGTATGACCTCATCGACAAGACATTCTCCGAGAGGTATGTGGAGCGCTCGGACAAGGCCGGAGCGACATTCAACGCCCGATACAATGACGGCGACAACATCATGACCCACACCGCATCGCTCGTGTGGGGCAACAATCCCGGCACCGCCACGGAGGGCTCCCTCGCCTGGAATCCCGCACTGTTCCCTGCGGGAAGTTCATTCTCCCGGACATCGGGGCACTCGCTGAGCCCGCAGCTGTCGGGGTTCTACAACATAAGGCTGACCGACAAATGGAGGTTCTACGCCAGATGGGGCTACGCCCACTTCCACAACGACGCCGCCTACTCATACGCGCAGGACGCGCTGGATCCGATCGTCAACATCACTGAGGAGGACGTGAACTACGCCCGCGGCTTCGCGCAGATATTCTGGCGCCCCAACGGGAGGATAGCGACATTCTTCGAGGTCAACACCTTCATGAACTGGTATGACACCGGCTACTCCGGCTCCACGCAGACAGTGTCGCGGCAGCGCAGGGGTGAGACGTATGCCAACCTCAACCTTTACTGGGCGCTGTCAGACCGGTTCCAGCTCAATTTCCGCCCCGGGCTCACCGCGGCCTACTGGAAATCGGGGGACAATCCGCAGCAGACACATGTCACCCCGAGGGCAACGCTGAACATAAACTGGAGCCCGTCATCCAGATTCTATGCCAGCGGCGATGTGTCCTATTTCCGGAATTATCCCCCGGCCAGCGCCTCGAGCGACGTGACAGTACGGCAGACAGAGCTCATCTGGGCCACCGGCAACCCCTCGCTCAGGGGCTCGGACAAATGGTGGCTCTCCACCGACCAGACCTGGATACCCTTTGATTGGCTGAAATTCAACAATTCCTTGTGGTGGAGCCTCGACCGCGGCGACATCCTCCCTTTCTACGAGAAAGCACCCGAGGGGATGGAGGGTCTTGTGCGCAGGGAGATAAACGGGCCAAGCCTCAACTGCCTGCAATGGGATTTCACTACCGTCTTCAGGCTGTTTGACGGCCGGTGGAGGATTACGCTGCATCCCGTGGTGCGGCATACCCGCGCCCACGGCGATTTCTCACGCTCGATGACGACGTTCCGCATGAGGGGGAGCTCTTCGCTGACCCTCGGCAACTTCGAGGTCTCGGCAGGCTACGGAGGAAAGGAGAAATTCCTCACCGATAGCGGCTCGAAACTCTACAGGACCACGGAAGACTGGTTTGCAAGCCTCGCATACGGTAACGGAGACTTATACGTCAACGTGAGCATGGAGGATATCTTCCACCGACGTCGCAAGGAGAGGGTCTGGACATGGGCGGGAGCCCTGCAGTCATACCGTGAGAACCTGATGAACGCGCGCTACCTGTGCGTGACCCTGACATACACGGTCGGATTCGGAAAGAAGGTCAAGAGGAATATCGAGATCGACAATCCCCTCGGTATCGAGACCGGTGTCATCGACATGTAACCCCCGCACATCCTGACAACATAAACACGCGTCCCCCATGTTCAGGACATACCAACAGCTCGAACATTCCGATTGCGGACTCACCTGCGTGCGCATGATCGCACGCCATTACGGCAAGCGCGTGTCGGCACGTGCCCTGAGATGCATGTGCGACATGAGCCGCCTCGGTGTCTCCGTGCGTGACGTGATCGACTGCTGTTCAAAAATAGGGATGGAGGCCGCGGGCGTGAAAATAGGGATGGAGGCGGTCGGACGCCTCCCCCTCCCGGCGATCCTCTACTGGGACCAGAAGCATTTCGTGGTGCTTTACCGTATCGGGAAAAGGGGGCGCCGATACCACATCGCCGACCCTTCGGTGGGGAAGGTTGTCTACAAGGAGTCGGAATTCCGCAGGAACTGGATACCGGAGGGGCATGACAGGGGGCTCGCGATACTCGTTGAGCCGGGCGACGGTTTTGACACGGCGCAGTCCGACAGGTCGGCCCCTTTCCGCGATTTCATGCGCTACGTCTCCCGTTTCATAAGCGCCTACAGCGCCAGGTTCATCACTGTCGTCATCCTGTCGATGCTGCTGATGGCCGCGGATCTCTGCATCCCGCTGCTGTTGAAACGCACAGTCGACGAGGGGATAGGCCTTCGCGACATGGGACTTGTATGGATGCTTGTGGCCTCGCAGCTGGCGGTCGCCTCCGGAAGGATCGTCGCCTCGCTGTCGACCAACATGATAATGACGCGGCTGGGGCTTGACGTGAACTATGAGATGGTGACCGATTTCCTGTCGCGTCTCGTGAGGTTCCCGGTCTCCTTCTTCGACAGGAAGGTGAGCTCGGATTTCATCCAGAAAATCGACGACCAGTCAAGGATAAAGGATTTCCTGATATCCTTCCCCGCCAACCTGCTGACCACCCTGGTAAGCCTCGTGGTCTTCTCCGTGCTGCTCTGCGCCTATTCCCCGGTCATATTCCTGACCTTCTCCACCATATCTATCCTCGAGATATGCTGGGGATACCTCTTCCTCAGCCGCCGGAGGGCCATTGACTGCACCCTGTTCGCCGGCCAGGCGGAAAACCGGAACCACGCATACGAGATAACAAACGGGATGGACGAGCTGAAGGTGAACAACGCCGAGGACGTGAGGGTGGCGAAGTGGAGACGCGTGCAGCAGACCCTCAACAGGGCCTCGATGAGGAGCGCCCGGCTCGGCACGGCGGAATCGGGGGGCAGATCCCTGCTGGCCACCCTGAAGGATCTGGGCATAACCGGCATGTGCGCCGTCATGGTCATTGAGGGAGACATCAGTCTGGGCATGATGATGACGGTGAGCTATATCACCGGACGCCTGGCGGTGCCGTTCAACACCATATCGTCGTCCTTCTCCACCGTGCAGAAGGCGATGCTCTCCTACGGGCGCATAGAGGAGGTCGTGGACGACAGCAGGGAGCCTGCCGGAAACCGTCGGCCCGCCGCCCCCTCGATACATATGGAGAACATATGGTTCAAGTATCCCGGCACCGGCTCGCCGTTTGTCATAAGGGACATGTCGCTCGATATCGGTGAGGGGCGGACAACGGCCCTGGTCGGCGAGAGCGGATGCGGGAAGACGACGCTCATCAAGCTGATGCTCGGGTTCTACATGCCGCAGAAAGGCAGTCTGGAGCTCGGGGGTGTCCCCGCCGGGGAGCTTGACAACAGCGGATGGCTCTCGCACTGCGGGGTCGTGATGCAGTCGGGAAAGATATTCACCGGCTCCATATCCTCGAGAACATCTCCCTGTCGGAGGAGAGGCCCGATGTCGGCAAGGCCTGGGAGATGCTGGAGCTGGTCGGGCTCAGGGATTTCGTGGAGAAGATACCGATGTCGATCAACACGCGGCTCGGAGTGACCGGCATGGAGCTGAGCGGGGGGCAGAAGCAGCGGCTGATGATCGCCAGGGCCATGTACAAGAACCCCGACATACTCTTCCTTGATGAGGCGACCTCATCACTGGATGCCAACAACGAGCGCCTTATCGTGGAGAACCTCAGGAAATTCGGTGAGGGAAGGACAATCGTGGTGGCGGCCCACAGGCTGAGCACGGTGATCGACGCCGACCGGATAATATATATCAAGGACGGAAGGATAGAGGAATCCGGGACACACGAGGAGCTTATCGAACTCCGCGGAAACTACTGGCGTCTCGTGAGGAATCAGCTCCAACTGTCGGTATGACAGACAGTCTGTATGTGATAGAGGAAAGACCGGGTAACTATTGAAAAATGTTGAATCTTGGCGGTCAACACTTTCCAGGACAAGGCACATCGAAGCTTTGCCTCGATCAGTAGCGGAAGGAGGAGCCGCCGAGGAATTCGCGCAGCAGGGAGGTGGTCGGTATCTGGTCGGCGGGTATCGGCTCGAAGTAGCTCAGGAAACGGAGCAGACGGTAAGCCTCGGCATACTGCACGACATCGCGGGGAACATCGCGGAGCACAGGCTCCGCATAGGCCTTCATGACCCCGAGCTCGAAGATGAGTGAGGAGTTGAACGTGGCGTCGGCGTTCTCGCTGAACGGGAAGATCCATTTCTCCTCACCTCGACGCACGCTCGGCCAGCGCTTGATGGTGTCGAGCGCCGATGTATGGCGGTATTTGTAGTCGCGCACGATGCGCCGCAGCAGACGGTTGTCGCTCGTGGAGATCCAGTTGTGACTGTCGATTTTAAGAGTGGTGAGCGCCGATACATAGACCTTGAAGATGTTGTCGGGATTGATGGCCCCCGTGAGTTCCGGATTCAGACCGTGGATCCCCTCGATGAGGAGCACGTCGTTGCTCTCCAGCTTCAGCGGACGATGGCGTTCTATACGTCGGCCAAGTTCGAATGAATATGTGGGGAGGTTGATCTCCTCGCCGCCGAGGAGGCGACGCAGGTCGGAGTTGAGGAGATCAAGGTCGAGGGCATAGAGGCTCTCATAGTCATAATCTCCGGTCTCGTCGAGTGGCGTGTGTTCACGGTCTACGAAATAGTCGTCGAGCGAGATCATCTTGGGGACTATGAGGTTGGTCATAAGCTGTATGGCCAGACGCTTCGTGGAGGTTGTCTTCCCCGAAGATGAGGGGCCGGCTATGAGTACAATCCCGGCACCCCCCTCCTTGCGCCGCGCTGCTATCTGGTCGCTGATTCGTCCGAGGAGCTTGTCGTGCATGGCCTCCGCCACATTGATGAGCTCGGCCGTGCGCCGGTTCTTTACCGCCGTGTTGAGCTCGCCGACATTCTTTACCTGTATCACCCGGTTGAACATCAGCTGGTCGGTGAAAGCCTTATACATCTTCTCCTGCGGTGGATTCTTCTTCAGGATCTCGTCGGTTTTCTCACGTGAGGCCGCGAACAGGAGGAATCCGTCTTTATACGGACGGAGGTCGAAGTCGCGTATGAATCCTGTGCTCGGAGCTAACGGGCCGTAGTAGGAGTCGGAGAGGTCGCCGAGACGATAGTATGTTGTGTAGAGTTCGTGTAGGGTCTCGAGTAGCGTCACCTTGTCGTCGAGGCCCTGGCGCCGGAACATCTCGATGACGTCGGCCGTGAGGTGTTCCTTACGGCGGAAGGGGATGTCAGACTCTGTCATTGTGCGCAGGTGCGCGAGAAGGTCGTCGGCCACCTTATCGTCGACTTCCACGGGTTCGCCGTCGCGGAGCAGACGGCAGAACCAGCCCGACGACATGGAGTGCTCGATGCGCAGCTGAGTGTCGGGGAGCACCTCCTTCACCGCCTTGTAGAGCATCATGCAGAGCGAGCGGACGTAGACGCGGTGGCCTGAAGGACTGTCTGACGGCAGAAATTCCACCTGCTTGGGGGAGTAGAGCGGGAAACATAAGTCTTCCGTCTTGTTGTTGACGCGGGCACAGATGGGGGAGAAGGGGAGCTCACGGCGCAGCCGCGGGATAAGGTCGATCACTTTCTCGCCTCCTATCACTGAGACATAGGTCTCGGTATTCTTGCAGTATATTTTCATAACGGTATGCGGAGAGAGGGTGTGGAGATTTATTAATCGATGTCTATGGCCTGGGTCAGCCCGAAGGAGATCCGATTGGAATCCCCTCTGCTCTATTAACGTAGAAAACTGCTGAATAGTTAAAGCGCGTTCTTGAACGCGCTCTAAATCTCTTCCCGAATCTGCCACAACACCTGCCATTCCGGCCATTCGCGCCGGCTGCTCAGCCTCCCGACGGCATTGCCGCGTCGCTATGGCAAGCCGCGGTTCATTCTTGATAAACCACTTCATTTTATGATGAAACGCTGGTGATGGAGGCATTTTTTTGTAAGTTTCAGCGGAAAATGATGTTTTTGAGCAGAAAAATTTGGAGAATATCCAAATAACTCGTAACTTTGCAGTCGCAAAATGCGTCTGAATGGATGCAGTTGCGTTATTGTGGCCCATTCGTCTATCGGTTAGGACGAGAGATTTTCATTCTCTAAAGAGCAGTTCGACTCTGCTATGGGCTACCATTATTAACAACATCAAGACAAAGCATATTTTTTTAAGATGGCAAACCATAAATCATCATTAAAAAGAATCCGCCAGGCGGAAAAGAGGAGACTCGAGAACCGCTACTGGGCGAAGACGGCCCGCACTGCTGTCCGCCGCGTGCGCAAGATGACCGACAAAGCCGAGGCTACCGAGGCTTACAACAAGGTTAACGCTCTCCTTCAGCGTCTTGGCCGCAAGAACATCATCTCCAAGAACAAAGCCGCCAACCTCTGCAGCGGTCTTTGCGCCCACATCAACAAGCTCGCGTAAACCCTCGCGGCCCCCGCAAGGCCGCTGAGTGAAGATATATCCTGCGGCATGTGCGCCACTTGATGGCTGCGCGGCCTGACAAGGATTGCGTCGGTCCATTCGTCTATCGGTTAGGACGAGAGATTTTCATTCTCTAAAGAGCAGTTCGACTCTGCTATGGACTACTTCCCTAAATCCATCCTATCCCCAGAGGCCGGTTTCCGTTTCGCGGAGCCGGCCTCACCTTTTTTATGGCAAATATTTTCCTGTGTGGGCACTTTTTATTAATTTTGGCGTGATTATCGCCGCGGCTCCCAGCGATTCCGTCTCGTGGCCGCCGGCCGACATGCAGTAACAACGCCTGAAATGAAAAAAGAAAACCTAAGGCCCCGATTCATGAGGGGCATGATATCCATAACGCTCTCTGCAGGAATGTTGTGCGCCTGGGCCTCGGAGCCCATGCCCGCCTACCGGCTCAGCCCGCTGGCCAAGGGCTATATCGAGCGTGCGAGGACCATGCTCGACCAGGGTAACTACGCCGGTGTGATCGACCAGCTCCGCCATCTCGACACCCAGGGCACCGAGCTCTCGGCTTCCGAGCGCGAGAACTGCGCGTATCTCCTGGCCCTTGCCCTCTACGAGAGGGGCGACGCCGACTGCGTCGACGCCTTGCGCGATTTTGCGGAGGCATATCCCGCATCGCCCCAGGCCCTCCCCGCACGTCTGGCAGCCGCCGACTATTTCTTCTTCGCCCACCGCTTCCAAAGCGCCCTCGCCGCATATCAGGAGATCGACTATGCGCGCATTAACCCCGCCGACCGTCCGCTCTACGACTACCGCAAGGGGCTGTCGATGCTGCGATGCGGACTTTACGACGAGGCCGCGCCTCTTTTCCGGGAGCTCCGCGACAACCGTAACTACAATCTGCCGGCCGACTACTATCTCGCCTACATAGATTATGTGGGAGGAAATTATGAAAGCGCCTACAACGCTTTCGAGGAAGTAGACTCCCGCCTCGACGGTGAAGACGGCGAAGGGATGGAACCTAAATATTATCTCGCCCAGATCGACTATGCCCGACAGCGCTATGACAGTGCCGCGCGTCTCGGGCGGGAGTTGCTCTCCACCCGCGACGGGGGAGAACTCACGGCTCCCACAGAGCGCATAGTGGGCCTGAGCCTCTTCAAACTCGACGACTACGCGCAGTCCCGGAAATTTCTCGAGAGATATCTCCGCTCGGAGAGCGGTGAGCCTGCCTCCGACGCGATATACGCCCTCGGCGTGATCGACTACCGCGACGGCGACATGGAAAGCGCCCGCTCGCGCTTCTCTTCGCTTACCGACCTCGACAATGACCTCGCGCAGAGCGCGTATCTCTATCTCGGACAGATAGCCGTGAAGGAGAACGACAGCAACGCGGCCGCCATATCGTTTGAAAAGGCGTCGAAAATGAATTTCGATCCTGAAGTGACGGAGACGGCCATGTTCAACTATATCGCGGCGCGCACGCGGGGAGGCAACATACCGTTCAGTTCCTCCATCCCGCTGCTCTCCGGATTCCTGCGTCAGTTCCCGCGCTCGCGATACGCTCCTCAGGTGGAGGAATATCTCGCCACGGCATACTTCAATGAGAAGGACTACGCCAAGGCTCTGGAGAGTGTGAACCGCATACCTGATCCGTCGAGACAGGTGGTGGCGGCCAAGCAGAAGATTCTCTACGAACTCGGCATGGAGGCCATGGCCAACAACAGGCCGTCAGACGCGCGCCGCTATCTCTCTGAGGGGGTTATGCTCCGCAGCGAGCCGAAACTCACTGCCCAGTCGTATCTCTGGCTCGGAGACGCGGATTATGCCCTCGGTAAATATGCCGAGGCGGAGAAGGCATACTCGTCATATCTGAAGAGCGACCGCAACGGGGAGAACCGCACGCTGGCGCGCTACAATCTGGCCTATGCCCAGCTGATGCAGGACAAATACCGCGCCGCGGCTGCCAGTTTCGCCGAAGCCTTGAAGTCCGATCCCCTTCTGCCGGGGCGGCTTTACGACGACGCGTTGATACGCATGGCCGACGCGCAGTATTACGCCGGCGACTATCGCATAGCGTTGAAGAATTACACCACGGCAATCGAACATGGCGCCCAGGATGCCGACTATGCCACATTCCGCAGGGCCGTGATGATGGGACTGGCCGGTGATGTCAGCGGCAAGATCGCCGAGCTCTCGGCCATGCCGTCGCGTTTCCCGGGGTCGAAATGGCTCCCCAACGCGCTCCTCGAGAAGGGACAGACATATGCCGGAATCGGCGACACCGGCAACGCCGTGAAGTCTTTCGAGCAGCTGCGCTCCACACACAAGCAGAGCGCCCAGGCCCGCAAGGGTATGCTCAACCTGGCTCTGACCTACATGCAGGCCAAAGACTACGCCAACGCTGAGGAGGCCTACAGGGAGGTGATTGAGAAATGGCCCACCAGCGAGGAAGCTTCGCTGGCCAACGATGACCTGCGTCGCCTTTATTCCTCCCGCGGCGGCCTTAAGGAGTATGCCGAATTCCTGAGGAAAGTGCCCGGGGCGCCACAGATAGATGCCTCGGAGATTGAGAAACTCGCTTTCGAAGGGGCGGAGACGGCTTTTGCCGACAACGTCACCGACGTGGCGCTTCTTGAGAAATATGTGGCAGACTATCCCGACGGACGCTGGCTCGCCCAGGCGCTCTTCGACATAGCCACGGGGCGCGATGAGAACGGCGACTCCGACGGAGCACTGGAGGCTCTCGACACGCTTCTCAAACGCCGGGAAGACGCCCAGCAGGTGCCCGAGGCCCTCATGCTCAAGGCGCAGATCCTTGAGGAAAAAGGGGCCGGATCGCGCAGCGAGGCCGTGGAGACATACCGTCTGCTCGACGTGAAAGGTGGCATAGACTATGCCGGCGAGGCTGCCGCGGGAATCATGCGGACCACCGACAACGACCGCGAGCGTATGAAATACGCGGCCCGCGTGAAGGAATCGGGAGGCCTTTCGGCCGACCAGATAGAGGAGGCTGAGTTCTACGAGGCTTCGTCGATGCTCTCCTCCGGAGAAGGGAAGGGGGCCGAGGAGACCCTCAGGCGTCTGGCGGCCAATCCTAAGAGCCTCAGCGGAGCCAAGGCTGCGGTCACTCTCGGACAATACATGCTCGACAACGGACGCACAGATGAGGCGGAGAAGATCCTCACGGCGTTCACCGACGAAGGCTCTCCCCATGAATATTGGCTGGCACGCGGCTTCATCGCCCTTGCCGACGTATACCACAAGAAAGGAAAAGACTATCTCGCCGTGGAGTATCTCAAGAGTCTGCGCGACAACTATCCGGGCAAGGAGCTCGACATTCACGACATGATATCAACCCGCCTCGGAAAATGGGGAAAGGGGAAGAAAAAATAATCTGACGATATGGACAAGATTGAATATATGAAGAGACCGCGACGCCGTGTGGCGCGTGCCGCCCTTCTCCCGGTGGCTCTGGCCGGAAGTCTCGCCGCCTCGGCGCAGTTCCACCAGCAGATCGATGTGGAGGGTAAATACGTGCCCGACATCATTCGCGTCGACAGGATAAACACATTCCCTAAAGCCCTGCGGCAGACACTTCTGTCGCAACCCCTCGAATACGAGCAGGGGGGAGTGGCGGCTTCCTTCCGCCCCTCTTTGCTGGCCATGCCGGCCACTGGCTGGCGTGCCTCGCGCACTGTCAACTCCAATCCCGGGTATCTGGAACTCGGGGCCGGATCGTGGCTCAACACCGACCTGAGCGCCGGCTACCGTTTTGTAGACAACGCCTCGACTCTTTTCGGAGCCAGATTGCAGTTCAACTCCACCTCCATGTGGAAGCCGGAGCTCTCGGAGTCTACCCGCGATGTGAAACAGGAGCGTTACGACGGCGCCTTGGGTCTGTATGCCTCACATGTGGTGAAGGGATACGGACGTCTTGACGCCGCCCTCGACTATCATGCCGCTTATTTCAACTATTATGGCATAGAGGGATGGGCGCCCTCCGCGTCAGCGTCTGATGCCGCTGTCAGCGCCCCGACCCAGACCATCAACGACATGGCTTTGCGCCTCGACTGGCGTTCGCTCGTAACCCCTGCCACATCGCTGGCATACCACGCCGGGGCTCGCATGCGCCATTTCGCTTACCGTTCGCTGCCACTTCCCCAGGAGTCGCAGCCCGGGAAACAGAAGGGTGCCCGTGAGACCGACCTCGCGCTGGCCGGAGGCGTGCGCATGCCCTGGGATAACGGGAGCAGCATAGGTCTCGATGCCGTCTTCGACCTGGTTTTCTTATCCGGAGAGAAGGGGGTGGAGATCAATGATCCCGGCCAAGGAGCCGACGCGTTCCGTCTTTCATCCACCGACGACTACGGCTTGTTGACCCTTACCCCCTACTACCGGTTCAACCGCGGTCTGCTTGACGTGCGCATCGGAGCTGATCTCGACCTGGCCTTCAATGCCGGCCCTGATGGCAACCGCTATTCCTTCTTCCATGTCTCGCCCGATGTGAAGGTAGGGCTTCAGACCGGCCAGGTGGGCCTCTGGCTCAACGCCACGGGCGGCACCCGGCTCAACACCCTGGCGCATCTCCATGAGCTCGACTACTACGGTATGCCGGCCCTTGTCACCACCCGGCCCACACACACACCGCTCGATGCCTCCTTAGGCGTGAATTTAGGCCCGTTCTCGGGCTTTTCGCTCGGAATCGAGGGGAAGTTCAGGTCGATGAAAAACGTGCCTCTGGGAGGCTGGTATCAGACCTGGCTCAATAATGGCGATGTCGCTGTGGCCGGATTGCTCCCCGCAGTGCCGGCAGGATCGGCCGTGCTCTATTCACTCGACTCCGACGGCCTCGACATGCACGGAGTCTCACTTGCCGGTCATATGGAATATCGCCACGGCGATCTCTTCTCCATCTCGGCGGAGGGGAGCGTGCAGCCCCAGGATGGCAAGAAAGGCTACTTCAACGGTTACGACCGTCCCAAGATCACGGCGCTCTTCAAGGCTTCCGTGAGTCCGCTGAAGCCTCTGCGCATCTCCGCGAGCTATGACTTCCGTGGCAAGCGGGCCATATATACCCGCGCCATGAGGCAACCGCAGACCGGAGGCGTCGACATAGACGGCCGGAGCACATCGTCGCTCCATTCGCTGAGTCTCCCCGACCTGACATTGCTCGGGCTTTCGGCCACCTGGAATTTCACCCCCTCCGTGGCGGTATGGCTCCAGGGCGACAATCTCCTTAACCGTCACGACGCGGTGCTCCCTTCGCAACCGATGCAGGGAATAGTGGTCACCGGCGGTTTCAGCTGCACATTCTAAGAACTAAAAGCTTCTCTCCGTCGTTGAATAGTTACGGAGCGCCCCCATGACGCGGCGCTCCGTTTTCCGACCTTAAATGAAAGACATATGAGTCAGCATGCTTTGACACTTACATATCTCAACGAGGATGACCGGGCCTATGGACTGGCCGGCATGGTCATCTCGCTCGCGAGCCTCAACGCCATCGACCGTGTGGCCGAGGTCAGCATTGATGCCGACGGCCCGATGGTGGAGTTCTCCCACGAATACTATTTCCCGGGGTCGCCCGTGGTGTCGCCGAAGGCTACATGGGACAACCTGGTGCAGAATTTCCATATCACCACCTCAATGGTGGTCTCCAACATCCTGGCGCGTTCCATAGTCAGGATGAAGGAGGAGGCTCCCAAGGAGATCATGGATGAGATCTACTCCGAGGTGGAGCGTGAGGGACGTGACACCTGTTCGCTTGAGGAGGATGAGATCGAGAATCTCTACAACAACGCCCTGATGCGTGCCAGACGCATATTCCGCAATCCGCGTCTGCATCCGGCCATCGACGAGTTCGCGCGCGTGATATCCCGTCGTCGCTCCCTCTCCGGCATGGAGATCCTCGACGAGCTCCATCTTCTTCAGCTCATCTGACGGCCTCAGATGTTTTTACATATTCAGATTTGTTTATGTAGCATTAACTTTACTTCTTTATAAAGAGAGGATGTGCTTAACCCAATAGTATAAGTACATCCTCTCTTAACTTTCTGTATTATAGATTAAAATCTAAAAAAAGTTTAACCAGCTTGTCCTAAGAAAAGGACACTATCTCATTATTGCGCGCCGGACGGTCGATTATCTTTTTTTCGGGGATTTGTTGAATTTCCACTGAATGTGGAAGAGGAGGTAACGGGGAAGGACATTGATATATGTCTCAGTGCGTGCCTGGGCGTTTATACTGTAGGTGACGTTGCTGAGATTGCTGAGTATGTCGAAGCCGTCTACGATAAATGTCAGGCCCTGGCGGGGCAGAGTGTAGCTGATTCGTGCGTTCCATACGAAATTGTCCGTATTCAGTTCGCTTGTGGCGTAACCCCGGCGCGTGAAGACTGTGAAATCGGTGGAGACCTCGAAGTTCGCAGGCAGCTTATACGTACCGTTGACACCATAGTTCAGATTCATCGCGTTGAAGCAGGAGAACCCTGCCATGGAGCTGAGGTAGCGGTGAAGCGTGCCGTTGAGGAAGACGGAGGCATTCAGCCCGGACTTCTGGTAGTTGAGTGAAAGATTTTCTGTCACTCCGAAATTACGTATGGTTCTTTTTCTGTCGGCCGCGGAATTCTCACCCATATAATCGACGCTGTTGACATAAAACAGATCGGTGGAATTCCTCAGAGACAGGCTTTTTGCGGAATTGAGGTTGCAGTAGAGTCCCTGTTTGCCATGGATGTCCCAGTTGCCGTTGATATTCACCGTTTTCGACTCCCTTACGCCGGTGGCCGTGTTATAGTTGACGGCTCTGGCAAACATATTCTGATAGATATTGGCTGTCGCCGTATAAGTCTGGGTGATATAAGTGACTTGATTCTGAAGGGTGATCTGTGCCTCGATTTTGTGCTTCGCGGCATTCCTGAGGTCAGGATTCCCGAGTTTTATGTCGAGAGGATTCCGGTCATCGCGTATGTCGACCATATTCACAAGATCGGGGGTCTCGGTCTGAAGATCATAGGAAAAACGCCCTGATACCAGCTTCTTGGTTTCATGATATTGCTTGGGGTTCAATGTCGCTGAGATCTCACCGCTTATGTTGCCCAGCCGGAATTTGCTGCGTGTGAGGTGGGCGTCGGTGCTCCCGCGATGGTAGTCGAGCAGCTGCCGGTCGATATGCACCGGTATCTGAAGCCGGATATACGTGCCGCTTCCCTGCATGAACCAGTATAGATTGGGTGAGAGCTTGTGGGTGTCGTTGGCCTTGTGGCTGTGGTAGCTGAGTGAGGGATCGATCGTGCCTATATATTCCTTCATCGAGGGGAGCACCCCGATCTCGCCAGGTCCGAAACCCTTGTAGAGCTGGTCAAGACGGAAGAGATCGCTCGTAGTGTTCAGATCCTCGTGATAATATTCGTAATATGTGTCGGTGTGTGCGCCGTTGCCGAGATTGGAGAGCCATCCGGCGGCCCCTTTCACCTTGAATGTGTGGTCGGGGAAGTTCTTGATATACCTGTCGGCCACCTGATCGAATTCCGGATTCCCGTCGAGGTTGATCCCGAATCGTTCGAACTCGCGGTTCTTCCTCCTGTCGTAGGTGGTGGAGAAAAAGCCGGTAAGCCCGTTTGTCTCATCGTTGAGCATCACGCGCCCTTGCGACCATAAGTTGGCCATGAGTCCGCGGCCATCCGACAGCCCTTCGCGCAGCTGGCGGTTGACAAGTGAGGAAGCGGCTTCCTGATAGCTCCCGTTGAACAGATCGCGTATCACTGAGCCGTCGATATGCGGCAGATTCCGGCTGAAGACGGCCTCGATCAGATCCGAATGGGAGCGGTCGTTGTCGTAGCTGAATTTCGGATGTATGCCCAGAAACCATTTGTTCCTCTTATTGATCACAATGTCATGGCTCGACGATATCTTGAGATTCCTGTGCCGTGAGTCGGAGAATGACATTCCGTAGTTGTCGCCGGTGCTCAGATAGTTGGTGGTGTAGGCGCGCTGGCCGTCGGTGAGTCTCTTATGTTCGACCACCACGTTTCCTTTGACGTTCCAGCCTGAGAGGCGGCTCCACACATTGTAGTCCAGTCCTCCCATATAGGTCTTGAGAGTGCCTGTGGGCATCTTCTCAGGGGTGAAGGAGGTTTGTTCCCCCGGTTTACGCACGTCGTTGAGGTTGTTTGCGTTTCCGATCAACGACACACGGGCATGGTCGGCAAACCACATGGCGAAAAGCTTACCCAGATAACGGTCAGACGTGCCGTAGCCGGCATCGGCGTTCTGTATGAATCCTTGATTGTATTCTTTCTTTAGTTTCACGTCCATCGTGAGGAGTTTCTTGCCGAAGTCCGCGCCCACGATCCTGTCTATCTCCTGCTGGCGCTCATATACCTCGATATTCTTTACTGTGTAGGCGGCCAGATTCTCAAGCATCAGTTTGTTGTTCCCCTTGAAGAAGTCTTTGCCGTTGAGCATCAGCGATTCCACATAGCGGCCGTTCACATATATGGCTCCGCCCTCCTTGAGCTCCACACCCGGAAGCTGCCTTATGAGGGCGTCGAGCATGCTCCCTTCCGCTGTGATGAACGCGTCGGCATTATACACAATGGTGTCGCCACGGTTGTAGAACTTCACCTTTGAGGCGGTGACAGTTATCTCCTGCAATTGTCTGGCCTCTTTTTTAAGGGTTACGAATCCGAGAGGATATACATCCTTTTTGCCGGAAAGACCCTTGCTGTCGATAGGAATGCGGAGAGTCTCGTATTTAGGACATACCACTTCAAGCACAAGCTCTTTCCCGCGTGGTACTCCTTCTATCGCGAAATCGGACGATGTATGCGTCTTCTCACCGTCATACCATTGGCTTATGGCCTTCTTTGAGATGAGCAGACTGTCGGTGGCCGCATCCATGAGTCTCACCTCGGCGTCAAGTATAGGTTGCTCGGTGAGGTGGTCGATGACGGTGCCCGTTATCGTGAAAGGTCTTGCGGCAGACGCCTTGAATGATGTGAGGGTCAGGATAAATAAAGCAATGAGGATTTCAGTTAGTTTTTTCATTGGTTCTGACGGTTTTTATGATGTTATGCTGAGTGCAAAGTTACATCGGAAAATGTCAGGATGCCAAGAAAAATGGGTTCGAAATATTATGCGCGTGGCAACGTAAGTGTAAGTGTGTCAGATATTTAATGATTCTGGAATTTCCAAGGCGGATAATTGGTTGACTCTTAATCGTTTAGTATAAATAATTGTATTTCAATCAACTAAGCATGGATAGGAATTCATCGCGATAAGGGGTGGAGCTGTGCTCTATCTTTTCCCTGAGTCGGCGGCGTCGTGAGTAGACGCTCGATTTCTTTAGTTTGGTGAATATCCCCACAGCCTTTGCCGAGAATCCGGAACTGAAGTAAAGGAACAGTATGGCTGACTCGTTGTCGCCCGGGAAAGCCTCCCTGAATCTGGTCATGAGGCCGTCCATATTCTCGTTGAGGCTCTCCTCGAGTTTCTTCCGGAAACTCTCGCTCCCCATCTCCTTCAGCTGCGCGGAAAGTGTCTTGTAGATCTCGTTCCTGGCAAGGTTCTCGTCTTTGATGTCGTTGAGGTTGAAATATTCGTCGCAGAGACGGTTCATCGATTCGAACCGTTGTGCCAGCAGTCCGCCGATCCTGGCGCCGCGTTCGCTGTCTCTGTTGCGTAGCTCCTCGATCTCCATGACGAGCTCGTCCATTCTTGCTTTCCTCTTCCTTATGATCCATAATGCCGCTGACGCACCGGCGATGAGCGCGAATGCCGACAGTATTATGATGGTGATCAAGGTCTTGCGCTGTTTCCGGGCCTTGTCCCGATTTTCCTCCATGAGCATCTCGTTCTGCCGGTCGAGAGCCTGTGAGAGCTCTGCGGTCGATACTCCGGAATATCCCTTGCCCTCTAATTCCGAAATAGTTTTCTGCCATTCCAGTGCCTTGGCGAAATCCCCCTCTTTCTCAGCTATTTTCCTCTGCAGGTAGAATATCTGCAGATTGTAGATGCGGGGTTCAAGAAACTCGGCCACATATCTCTTCGCGAGTGCGACATCGCCGTCGGCCAGAGCTACCTCGGCCATTGCCGGAAGGAGGGCGATGCGGATGACTTCATCCTCTTTTTGCAATTCCTGAGTGATCCGGCGCACATCTTCGAAGCGTTGCAGCCTTATCAATGGCGCGAGCTTATGGAATTTTGCCTCCAGCTGCATCTTTTTATTTATGGGTTTCACTGAATCAAGCAATTCAATTGCCTCGGTGTAGAACCCTTTATCATATAATATTTCCGCGAGATTGATCTTATTTGATTGATTTGAGACGATATAATCATGTGCCTTAGCCTCCGAATATCCTATGTCTGCCTTCTGCATATGGCTTATCGCGAGGTTTGCGTCACCGGCCACGCTCCAAATCTCACCTTCTATTTTGTCGATATGGGCTTCCAGTACGGTTTTATCGGTTTTATTATGAGTTGTCTCCTGAAGGAGGAGGCGGCTCATCTCGGCCTCAAGCATGGCTGAGATAAGATTGTGGTGCCCTGAGTGATGGCTTATCTTCCAGAAATGGATCTCAAAGACATTGTCAGGATCCCCGTCATTCAGGATTTCGCGCTCTGCCCATGCCGGCATGGAGTCGGGTAGGGCCGGATTGTTTCCCGACAGGTAGTGGAAACGCAGTCTGAGGAGATGATAGAGTGCCCGGCGGCTTTTGTCGAGCCGGAGAGTGTCGATATTTTCCAGTATGCTGACCGCCGAATCGTTGTCCACATCCGAAAGCTCTTCCACCATTCGGAGTTTCTCGGCTTCTCCGTTGGCGCATGAAGTGGATGTCAGGGCAAAAAGCACTGACAGCACACACGATATGATAAATCCGGTCTTACGCATATGCAATAATTTTGTCATTGTGCAAAATTACACAAAAATCGGAAATATCATGCAATTCCGGAGCCTTTCCTTAGTTCCCGAGTTCAAGCTGGTTTTTTACAAGGTTATAGTATGCCCCTTTCGCGGCAATCAGCGAGGCATGGTCGCCTGACCGAAATCATTGGAGAAATGGTATGTAGAGGTCATTAGGCGGTTAGTTTCGTTATAAGGAAATGCAAGGATACTGGTGATACGTCGTGGGTAAGTAGGTCCTTAAGTTTTTTCGGAGACGCGGTAGCGGGGGCGGCGCTTCACCTCGATATAGATCTTGCCGATGTATTCGCCGATGATGCCGAGTCCCATGAGGAGCACGCCGGTGCAGAACCATATGGAGAGCATAAGTGAAGTCCATCCCTCTATGGTGTCGCCGGAGAAATGACGGATCATGACGTAGACGAAGATGCAGAAGGCCGTGAACATGAAGAGGAGACCCAGCACGAGCAGCATCCTGACGGGGCGCACGGAGAAGGAGGTGATGCCGTTGGCGGCGAAGTCGAGCATCTTCAGGAGAGGATATTTTGTGGTGCCTGCCGTGCGTTCCCCGCGACGGTAGCCCACCTGCTCCTGACGGTAGCCGAGGAGCGGGACGATACCCCGCAGGAAAAGGTTGCGTTCGCCGTATTCCAGAAGGTCGGCCACGGCGCGTCTTCCCATCAGACGGAAATCGGCGTGGTTGCCCACGCTCTCGGCTCCGAGCGACTGCATGGTGCCGTAGAATGCTTTCGCCGACGTGCGCTTAAACCATGAGTCGCTGGCCCTGTCCTCACGGACACCGTAGACGATCTCAGCGCCATCTCTGTAAAGGCTGACCATACGGGGAATCACCGAAATGTCGTCCTGCAGGTCGGCGTCGACAGTCACGCACGCATCTGCCTCGTCGACTGTTTCCTCCAGGCCTGCCATAAGTGCCTCCTGATGGCCGCAATGGCGGCTGAGGCGTATCCCCTTTGCCCGTGATCCTGAGAACCCCTTGATCACTCTCCAGGTGTCGTCGGTGCTTCCGTCGTCGACATACAGCAGGAAGCTCCCCGGAGCCACCTCGCCGCATGCCTCCATCTTGTCAAGAAGAGAGCGGAGCGCTGAGTCAGAGGCGGGGAGGGCCTCCTCCTCGTTGCGGCACGGCACTATTATGGCCAGGCGCGGCGCGGGTCTTCTTCCGGTATCCTCTCTCATCTGAAACGGTCTTTGTCGCGGCGCGTCTTCTTAGCGAGGCTCTCGAGAAATGCCTCCGTAAGATCCACGCTCGTCTGGTTGGCTATGCATGTAAGCACCCACAAAACATCGGCTATCTCCTCCTTCAGCCCTTTGCGCAGGTCGCCCTCCTTGGCCACCTGATCGCCGTAGAGACGGGCCACGATGCGGGCCAGTTCCCCGGTCTCCTCGGTGAGGAGCACCATATTGGTCAGTTCGGAGAAATACCTTCCTCCGATCGTGCGGATCCATTCGTCGACCATATTCTGGGCGTCGGATAGTGTGATCTCCTTCCCGGCGCGGTTATCAGGCTCTGTGAATGGAACGCTCTGCAGTTTCACTCCATCTTTGCCGACAGTGAGTGTCACATTGTCCCCTTCGATAAGAGGGAGATTGAAGTCGGTGTGTCCCACAGGGAAACCGAATGCCACGGGTATTCCGCTGATTTTGTAGCGGTCGAGAAGACGCGAGATCATCTCCTCCATGGAGGCATGGTTGCGGTCGGGCTTGTATTCGGTGAATTGCCCTACGATCAGTCCGCGGATCCTGCCGAGCGCTCCGGAGAGGTAGAGGCGGGTGAGCACTCTCTCCACCTTGTAGACAGGCTCGGCGATATCCTCTATGAAGAGTATGACGCCGTCGGGGTCTTTCCCCGTGAGCAAGTCGAGGTCGGTGGCGGCCAGTCCGTTGAGCACGGCTAAATTGCCACCGAGAAGCCGTCCCGTGGCCTCTCCCTGCCGGTCGAGTGGATGTGGCTCCGTGGCATAGTCTATCCCGGCGTCGGTGGTGAGGATCGAGAGGAGCGCCTGTGAGCATGGATCATCGGCTCCGAGCAGGGTGAGGTGCTTGGCCATGGGGCCGTGCACCGATGCCACGCCGGCGCGGTGCCAGAGAGCGTGGAGGGCCGACACGTCGGAGAATCCTATGAGCCATTTGGCGTTGGCGCGTATCTCCTCGTCGTTGAAGTGGGGGATAAGATGCACGCATCCGTAGCCGCCGCGTGCGCATAATATGGCTTTCACCGACCGGTCGTGGAGGGCATCCTTGAGATCGGTCACGCGGGCCTCCACGCTTGCCGCGAATGTGCCGTCGGCCGGCCCTTTGGCCGACGGCATCACCACCGGGTCGAAGCCGGACGCGCGGAGCACATCCACGCAGCCGTCGATATATTCCTCTTTTACTGTCGTGGCCGGCGAGATGATGGCTATCCTGTCGCCGGGTCTCAGGCTTTCGGGGTAGATCATGGGCGTGTCAGTTTACCTGTACGTGGATTCCTGTTTCCTCCTCGATCCTGCGGCCGATGGCGAGGAGTTCATCTTTCTCCACTTTCTGGAGATGTTCCTCAGGAGTGGAGCGGTCGAGGCTGTAGATCATTATCTCGCGTGGCGCGATGGCGCGGTATGCTTCTATCAGGGCAGTGATCTCCTTGTCGGTGGTGTTGTCGATCTTCCTGCCGTTGTGCTCGCCGCGCAGAATCATGGTCTGTATTATCCCTGTGCCGCTGAACTGCCTGAGGGCTTCTACCACGAGCTCCACTGTGAACTGTCCGGAGACCGGCTGGTCTATCAGACGCATGGTGGGCTCTATGGCGGAGTCGAGCTTGAGGATATTGTTGTCCACTTTCTTCAGCGCCTCCGCCACGGCGGGGGTGAATATGCGTGTGGAGTTGGTGAGCACCGATACTTTCGCTTCGGGATAGAACCTGTCGCGCAGTGCGGTCACATCGTCGATAATTCCCGGGAAGGCGGGGTTGAGGGTCGGTTCGCCGTTGCCCGAGAAGGTTATCACGTCAAGCCGATCGCCTGCCTCCCTCATCGCCGATAGCTTGCGCTCCAGGTCGGCTTTTACTTTTTCGCGAGTCGGCAGACCGGTGCTTCCGGTGCCCTGCGCGTTGTAGCCGGCCTCGCAATATACGCAGTCGAACGAGCACACTTTCCCGTCGTCGGGGCTGAGGTTTATGCCGAGCGACACGCCGAGGCGCCGGCTGTGGATCGGCCCGAATACGGTGGAGTGGAACAATACAGTCTGGTCTTTTGCCATAATATCTACATTTTTCTTCCCAAAATTACACTTTTCCATTCATATGCCCAAATCCACAGACGGAAAAGTCCGGACGCGCGAGGCGCCCGGACTCCTAAGTCTTTCCGGTCTTTGAATCTTTCCGGTATTGAGGGTTGAAAAGCTTACTTCCCGAGTTTGTCGGCGAAGTCGGAGACTTTGTCTGCACCCTCATGGAGAAGGTCGGCGGTTTTCCCTTTGAGTTTGTCGAAGAATCCTGATGCTTTCTCCTTGGCGATCGCGGCCTTCTCCGCGGCCTGATCTTTCAGGTCGGCATATTTGTCGGCCGCCTGGTCTTTGAGATCGGCATATTTGTCGGCCGCCTGTCCTTTGAAATCGTCGATTTTGTCGGCGGCCTGATCTTTGAGTTCATTATATTTCTCGGTTGCCTGGTCGTTGAGGTCGAGGATCTTGTCGGTTGCCTTGTCGCCGAGGTCGTTGGCTTTTCTGCGGAAGTCATCGATCTTTCCGGCGGCCTGTCCCTTGAGGTCCTCATATTTCGATGAAGCCTTTATCTGCATTGCCTCGGCCTCGTCGTGGGCTGCGTCCTTGAGATTCTGTGCCTGTGCGGCCATGGCGTCTTTTGCTATGGCTGCGTCTGCTTTCGCCTTGGCGTCGGCGGCTGCGCTCTTCTCCTGAAGATTGTCTATTACGTCTGAAGTTTTCATAATCATCTGTTTTATATGCTGTCAATAGAAACGCCTTCATCCATCTGAAGGTTTCCTCTTTCCCATATTTTAACGTTGAGAATTCCCTCACTCCTCACCCCTCAACTGTCACTTCTAAACCCTCAACTCTCAACCCTAAATTTTGTTTTTTAGGTAAAAAGATATTATCTTTGCGTTGGAAATGACTGAAAAGAATACCATCATAAAGGAACTTCGTAATCTCGCCCGACATATGTTTGTGGGGCGTGAAGGTGATGTGTATATCTACGGGTCGCAGGCTTTGGGAAATGCTTCCGAAGGTTCCGATTGGGATATCCTGATAATTACTGACGACTCAGTTTCGACAGCTGATGATTTTACAAAATACGCTTTCCCTTTTGCAGAGCTTGGATGGAAGTACGGACAACAGATCACACCCCTCCATTACACCCGCACCCAATGGGAAAAGGAAAGCTCGACCCTTTTCTATCATAATGTCTCCTCACAAGCACTGCGCCTCTGAACATGACTGATGAAGAACGTGACATAGCTGCCTGTCTGCTTATCGAGAAAGCCGAACGTAATTTTGAACAGGCTCAGAAGAATGCTGATATGGGATATTGGGATCTTGTGGCGAATCGGTTAAATGTCCCGCACGTGTCCCGCTGTCCCGCCATGGGACAGCGGGACACTCCAAGTCAACAAAAATCAGTGATGACCCTCAACCTCAACCCTAAACTGACGAACGGAAAAACTTAAAACTTCATACTTAAAACTTAACACTTAAATTGAACCACCCTTTGTTTTCTTCTGGACCACTTTTTTTCACCACCCTGATTCCTAATTATTTACTCATACCCCCTGGTCCATATTTTTGAAAAATATTTTTAGATTCCTTACTCATCTGCCATATGTTTGATCTGTCCGTTTAATTTGGAACTGTACGGATGAGGTATGAATGTAATTTTGCAAATTGCTTGAAAACGATTATATTTGCATAAAAATCCGATACTATGGCAAGAGCAAAATACCCTGTGGGCATTCAGACTTTCGCAAAGCTGCGTGAAGAGAACTACGTTTATGTCGACAAGACAGCGCTGGTTTATGAACTCGTGTGCAAGTCTGTGCCTATATTCTTGTCACGTCCGCGCCGTTTTGGTAAAAGCCTTCTGCTGTCTACTATCGAGGCATATTTCCTCGGTAGACGAGACCTTTTCAAAGACCTTGCCATTGACTCCCTTACTGATGAATGGGAACCTCATCCCGTCTTCCACCTTGACCTTAGCGGATGTGCTTATCTCGACAAGGGAAGCCTCGAACGGCATATTGACATGTATCTTTCAGATTGGGAGAGAATTTATGGCGATGAAAACAGAGACCTCGATCTGAGTGTACGCTTTTCGCGTCTTCTGGCAACCGCTTACAGACAGACCGGTAAAACCTCCGTTGTCCTTATTGATGAATACGACAAACCGCTTCTTGACACACTTGGCAAAGAACAAAAGGGGATACATGATTATTACAAAGAAGTGCTCCGTGGATTCTACGGATGCCTGAAAAGCAATGACAGGTATCTTAGATTCGTCATGCTTTCCGGGGTGACGAAATTCTCGCAGGTCAATATTTTTAGCGGTCTGAACAACCTGAATGATATCTCCATGCAGGAAACATATTCCACCATATGTGGAATTACTCCCGAGGAGATACATAATTACTTCCAGGAAGGGGTCGATGAACTTGCCGCTAAATATGTCAAGAGCGACCACGAAATGGCAGAGATGTTGCGCGAATATTACGATGGCTATCATTTTGCCTCCGATTTACGTGATGTTTATAATCCATATAGTCTTCTGACGGCATTAGAGAATTGTAAAATAGGTAACTATTGGTTCCAGTCTGGCAATTCCCGTTTTCTTGTGACACGCCTTAAGGAAGAAAATATTGATCTATACAGACTCCAGAAAAGCGTGGAGACAGGCACAAAACTTCAGGATATAGATCTGGCGATGGTGAATCCTCTGCCGCTGCTTTTTCAGAGCGGATATCTCACCATCAAGGAATATGATATGGATTTCGATGAATACACTCTTGGATATCCCAATCGTGAAGTAAAGGAGAGTCTTTTGCGCAGCCTTGTGCCCTATTACATTGAAAATGATAATGGAAATTCTTCTTTCGATGTAAAGAGATTTGTTCGGGAAGTTAAAAGTGGAGACGTGGAGGCATTCATGAATCGCTTTCAGGCACTTTTTGCCGACTTTCCGTATGATCAGGTGACCGATTGCGAGCTCCACTATCACAATGTCATTTATCTGACGTTTGTGCTCATGGGATTTTACGTGCGCACAGAATATCGCACGAGCGATGGACGTTGCGATGCTATAGTGATGACCGATTCGCATATCTATATTTTCGAATTCAAATACAACCGGAGTGCCGAAGAAGCCCTTCGTCAGATCAATGACAAAGGCTATGCCCTTCCATTCGCAGCAGATCATCGGCAGATCGTAAAGATAGGTGTCAACTTTTCTTCTATAACACGTCGCATCGACGGCGTTGAGATAGAACGATGACAAAGGCAATATTTCGTGACTCGCCGACGTATATTGATTAGCAAATATCTAACTACAGTCATGAAAAATAGTATCCGTATAGTGACACTCCTTCTCGCCGCAACCCTGGCCGGAACCGCGGCTGCGCAAAAGAACGCTCCCGATTCTATCAACGTGCTTTACTTAGGTAACAGCTATACCTACTACCACGATCTGCCCAAGACCGTGGCAGAGATCGGCACCCATATAGGACAGGACCAGAAGATAAAGATAGGGTATAAGGCCTTCACTCCCGGTGGCTGCACTTTCCGCCGCCATCTCGAAAATCCAGAAGTGGTGGCCGCCATAAAGAAACGAGGCTGGAATTATGTGGTGCTTCAGGAGCAGAGCTCCGCTCCCGCACGTGATACGCAGACAGTGGCGCGTGAGACCTATCCCTATGCCCACTCCCTCGACAGCCTCATCCATGTCTACAATCCTGATGCTAAGGTGATCTTCTATATGACTTGGGGACACAAGGACGGCTGCCAGTCGCCCCATGAAGGTTATCCTCTTGTCGACACCTATGACGGGATGCAGGAGCGCCTCAAGACGAGTTATCTCGAGATGACCTATGCCAACGATGCCTGGTGCGCACCTGTAGGCATGGCTTGGAAAAGGGTGAGGGAGGAGCGGCCATACAACACCCTCTACTGGCCAGACTGCAGTCATCCGTCGAAACTGGGAAGCTACCTTGCCGCCAACGTGATCTTCTCGGTGATCCTCCGTCAGCCGTACCAGTGCCATTATTACGACGGCCTGGATCCGGAGCTCGCCGAATATGTGCAGCAGACAGCTCAACAGACAGTCTTCTCCAATCTCCATCTCCTTAATATCGACTGATTCTATACAGACTGATTTTCTGCAGATTAATTCGTGATCTGTGGCAAAATCAAGACAGAATATTGGAGAGGTATAGTCCGGGATAGAGTTCTGATCTGTTTCCCGTGGTTAAATTCGTGGATGCTTAGTGCTAATTGTAGTACTAATTTGGTTACGGATTTGGATTAAATGTATGGTATTATTATCTTTGTAGCAATTGATCCCGGAGGTGGACGTAATCCTTTTACATATTCTCCTGGAAAGTTGTTTCTGTTAGATTAAATACCTATACATTATGATTCTACGATGGCTGATATTAACAGTCGCCTTTGTAATTCTTGAGAGCTGTAGCAGTCATAAGACTGATCACAGACTTGTGGAGATTGCGGCAAATGTGTCGGATGATCCGAATCACGCCATGTCTCGTTTAGAGAGCATCTGTCGTGATTCCCTTTCGGAATCCGACAGATATTTTTACGACCTTCTGACTATAAAAGCCCGAGATAAAGCGTATGTCATCCACACTTCAGACAGTTTGATTCGCAGTGTGATAGAATATTATTCTCATGATAAGACGAATCCTCTTTATCCAGAAGCTTTGTATTACGGTGGGCGTGTTTATTCCGATATGGGCGATTCCCCCAATGCCCTGGAATTTTTTCATCGTGCCTTGGACTTTCTGCCTGCCGGGACAGAGCATATCGCTATGAGGCGCACAGTCCTCAGCCAGACCGGACGCTTGCTGAATTCGTTGCGACTGTATCGCGATGCCGCTTCATATCTCAGGGAGACGCTCAGGCTCGACAGTGTACTTAATGATACATTGAATGAGGTTTACAACCTCCAGCTGCTCGGCGGAATCTATCTGCGAGCCGAAAACCTTGACTCGGCAGAATTTTTTTTCAATAAATCTCTTGACAAATGTGGTGATCTTCCGGCACGCCATAGGGCGAAAACTAATATATATCTGGCAGCGGTCAGATATAAAAGGGGAGATATAGATGAGGCTCTTGGATTGATTCGTCCGGCTAATGATCAGGTCAGCCCAATAGCAAGAAATCTGGCTTATGCCTATGCGTCCAAAATATATTTAAAAGCCGGTATTCCGGATTCAGCATATTACTTTGCCAAGTCTTTGATTATGCTTCATGACATTTCAAATAAAAAAGTTGGGTATAGTATCCTGTTGTCTCCTGAAATATATAAAAATTTGCCTCTTGATACTATGATCCGATATATGGCAGAATATCAGGAAATTCTTGAATCTGACTACAATCAGCATGAATCTCAGCTTGCATTGTTGGAGCATTCTTCCTATAATTATGGTATTCAACGGAGAGACAAGGAAAAAGCTGTTGAATCCTACCAGACACTGAGAATGTGGGGGTTGATAGGAGTAATAATATTGCTTGTTATGGTCATTGTGGTTTTATATCTGAAGAATAGGAACAAATCTGCTTTGATAGAGCTTCACAGATCTCTTGCGGAAATAAAAAGCCTCAGGCATATGATTGCCCAAAGTAAAGAACGTGGAGGAAAAGATAATAGTGAAAATGATGATGAAGATAAAGTCGTTATGTCTTGTTGTGACGATGCTGACAATGATATGAAGCAATTAAATATTATCCGCGGTAATTCTGTCAATGACATGCGCGGCTATCTTCAGAATCAGATGTTGAAACTGTATGAGGAAGGCAGCAAGAATATGGAAGTTTCGGAATTGATTCTGCAATCGGATGCTTACCTACGGGTCCAGGAAAAGATTGAACAGGGAAACAGTATTCCGGAAGATGATGTGTTGTGGAGAGATCTTGAGAGTGTGGTTTTTGAGGTCTCTCCTGCATTCAAGAAAAATCTCAGGATACTTACGCGTGGTAATCTGACAGCATTAGACTATCATACATCCCTCTTGATAAAATGTGGAATTTCGCCATCAAACATGTCGGTTTTGCTTGGCAGATCAAGACCGACGATAGTTTCCCGCCGGGATACCTTGTGTTTCAAAATTTTTGACAAGAAATTAGGCACAAAAGTCATTGATGGTATAATTCGTTTGTTGTGAGTATATTGATAGAATTTAGTCTGGCGCGGTTTGCGCTCTGGTAGTTCGGGAATAATTCGGAAATGCGTTAAAATCTCCGATATAAGCATTTCCGAATTATTTCCGAACTGTTTTTCTTTGATTCCACCTTTTCTCTTTCTAATTTTGCAGCGACTAAACAAATTAACCAAGCTATGAACATGAAAAAACTTATCCGTATTGTTGCATTGTTATCGGCTTTAATAGTAGTTCCAATGGAGTTTTTTGCTGCAGAAAGCGATCAAAAAGTTGTGGTGAAAACTTATAAGAGCACTCCTCCTAAGGATACCCCTCCTGATGTAGAGGTCGATGATTTTACAGAGGGATGTAGAATGCCACAAAATCCGGTTTTGTCAGTATAGACAGGTCTGATGGAGTCTATGTCCCGGGAGTTTCAAAAGAAGAGATATATCTTTTCGAGATATTTGCAGAAGGCCATTCTCTAATAGGCTCGTTTGCCGATGAAGATGATTTCATAATGTCTCTGTTCTCCATGAATGGTACATACGAGATTAAGATTTATCTTAATGACTATGTGTTGCGTGGCTGGGTGTATCTGTGATAAATGAAGGCTCTTTTTAATACTATGGACATCCGGAAGATGGCAATCAAGACGATCCTTTTCCTTATGGGTATCTCATTACTTTGTTTTCTGTCTTGTATAAGGGTAGAAACATCTTCAAAAGAGAAAAGTCTTGTCGGAAGGACAATTATTTTCCCCGATTCTATAAAAATTGTGGGTGAGGACGGCTTCTACTGTCATGATAATGAAATGACAATAGTGTCATACGTTGATTCAACGGGGTGCAATTCATGTAAAATAAGATTATCAAGATGGAATAATTTCATGAATGGTTTGGATTCATCCGTATCGCGAGGAAAAGTTGATTTGATTGTGATTGCTAATTTTACAGATGGCAGGAAATTGGAAGCTCTCAGGCGGAGATCCGGATTCCGATATACATTGGCATTTGATCCGAGAGGAAACTTCGCTTTAAACAACAGAATTTCTATGAATGAGGAAAATGACATTGTAGTCTTCCTTATTGATTCAAACAGAATGGTAATAGCCGAAGGAGATCCTCTTTCAGATCCGGATCCTACTCCAAGTCCCAATCCCGGAGGGACGCTGGAAATCCAATGTAATCACTATGTAAGTGGAACATGCGGTGTTCAGTGCCGAAAGTGTTACAGATGCTATTATAGTTCTTTGGATAGTCGTGGTAAATGCACTGCAGCAAGAGGTTGTTGTAGGAATTGTGGTGGGATACAGTTTGTGGCTATATGATTGATAGATTCGGGTTGCTCTTGGTTGTGCTTGGATTCTGTGTGGCCGTTGCTTCCTGCGGAGGGGGATCGAAGTACGAGGAACTTGTATTCCCGGAAACCGGAGAGGCAGAGATGTTGTATGTCACCGGGGAGGACGAGATCCTTCCCAATGCCTTCAAGATGGAGGTGGCTGATTCCATGATAGTGATGGCCGGTCCGTTGGATAACCGATGGATCCATGTATACCACCGGGACAAAGGACGACCGTTAGCTCATTATCTGCCAAACGGTTCTGGTCCTGACGAAGTGATAGCTTCATTTGAATTCCGACAGAACCCAACGGGAACTGAGGTATTCGACCTGGCTACCGGCCAAGTCAAGTGTTTCAACAATGATTGGCATTGTGTGTCTTCTTTGGCTCCCGATCTCAGTAAAGACAGCCTGGTGGTCAAGAAACTTCATTTCCTTCAGGATGGAAGGACTCTCTTTGAGATCAATACCGACCTTTCACATTCAAGGCAAGGATTTACGATCATGCGGGATGGATGTCGAGGTAACGTGTATCTTGATTCTCCTGTTGATGATGAACCGGAGGATAATGCCTGTATGCTTGACCGGCATTGTGTCGCATTTTCACCTGATGGTTTAAAATTCGCATCTGCCACATTGGAGGGTTTTATTCTGGAAACATTCGACATCGATAACCTTGACATAAAGAAGAGGTCTGTAAGAATGTTTTATCCCTACGAGTCGGTTGAGCGGGATGGATTCATAGGTTATTCCGATAGGAATGTCAAAGGTGTGGTATCGATGACAGGATCCGACAGGTATATTGTCGCGTCTTTCAACGGCACGGTCGATGGAATGGCACCGACTGATATAACGGTCTGGGATTGGGAAGGGAATCCTATACGCCGTTATGCATTGGATGTTATTGTTCTTGCGATGGACCTCTCTCCCGATAACCCTGACGTGATCTATGCGTTAGTGCAGCGGAGGAATGAAGAAACGAGGATTGCCAAGATCACGTGTCCTGGGTTGCTTGATTGATGTTTGAAGAATTGTGTTCAATTAATAAGCCATATTATAAAGATAATATGGCTTATTAATTTGTGGAATGATGATTAAGTTTTTCGGTTTGAGATTGGAAAAATTAATCGGGAATTCTGTCGGGAATGAATTCTATTTGATTCTCGTGGCCGTTATTTTGTGACGCTTCCTGTGTAAATTGCAGATAGTTAGTGACATATTGGATTTATTAACACTTTCTGCAAAACCTTTAAATAGATGCTTTAAATGCTTGTTTGTGTCATTTTTTGTTTTTAAAGGACTTCAAGGTTATATCTTGAGGATTTTTTGTATTTTTGCATTAATAAAATATTAGATAAATATAATGCATATGCAAATATGCTAATGTTTACAATTGGATGATTGAATTTGAGACAAAAAATGTAGGGATGCCCGCTCTCGATTTTGCCAAGGTTGACCGCTGGCTGGGAGAGGTGGCAGCTTCCCACAACCGCAGGGTAGGGAATGTGAATTACCTGTTTTGCGACGATGAGGAGATTCTGCGGGTGAACCGTGAGTTTCTGCGTCATGATTATTTCACGGATATAATAACGTTCGACTATTCGCACAAAGACAGGATAGGGGGCGACATATTCATATCGCTCGACACTGTGGCGAGCAATGCCCGCGACCTTGGTCAGGAGTATGGCGTGGAACTGCTGCGCGTAATTGCTCACGGCGTGCTTCATCTTTGCGGCATCAATGACAAAGGTCCCGGAGAACGCGAGATAATGGAGGCTGCCGAAAATGCCGCCATCGCTCTCTGGAAGAATGCCTGAACAAATCAATGACAATCTAAGAGGAATGAGATTCACATATGACGTAATAGTTGTGGGGGCCGGACATGCCGGATGTGAGGCTGCGGTTGCCTCCGCGAGGCTCGGGGCGTCGACATTGCTGATCACCGCTGATCTAAACAAAGTGGCTCAGATGTCGTGCAATCCTGCCGTAGGAGGTATCGCCAAAGGGCAGATTGTGCGCGAGATTGACGCCCTGGGCGGTCAGATGGGCATCATTGCCGACACTACGGCGATACAGTTCAGGATGCTCAACCGTTCGAAAGGCCCGGCAGTATGGTCGCCGCGTGTGCAGTCAGACCGTGCCCGGTTTATCGAGGCATGGCGCGCTGTGCTCGAGAACACGGAAAATCTCTGGCTTTTCCAGGATATGGTGACAGCGTTCGACTTCGCTGAGACGGAGTCGGGAATAAGCATCGCAGGAGTCCGCACGGCTCTCGGATTCAATTTCAAGGCGCGGAAAGTAGTGCTTACGGCAGGTACTTTTCTCAACGGACTCATGCATTTCGGAGCCACGAAAGTGGAGGGTGGTCGTATCTCGGAACCTGCTTCCAAGGGAATCACGGAGCAGCTTGTGTCCCTCGGATTCCGTTCGCTACGTATGAAGACAGGCACTCCTGCACGCATTGATGCCCGTACCATAGATTTCTCACTTGCCGAGCGCCAGGATGGCGACGATCGCGTCATAGCGGAGCGATGCGAAGATTCCGCGGGGGAGACCTCCGTGACTCTCGAGGGACGTGATTTTCATAAATTCTCATTTCTCCCGGGTGTGGGACGACGCCTGCGGCCACGCAGCTGCTATATCGTACACACCAATCCTGAAGTGCATGCCACACTCCGTGATAACCTCGATTCATCGCCACTCTACAACGGCCAGATCCGTAGTATCGGCCCGCGCTATTGTCCCAGCATCGAGACAAAGATCGTGACGTTCGCTGACAAAGAGAGCCACCAGCTTTTCCTCGAACCGGAAGGGGAGAGCACACAGGAATTCTATATAAACGGATTCTCAAGTTCCCTGCCGTGGGAGGTGCAGCTGGAAGCCCTCCGTAAGGTGCCGGCGCTTCGCGACGTGCATTTCTACCGCCCCGGTTACGCCATAGAATATGATTATTTCGACCCGACCCAACTCACTCACGACCTCCAGACGAAACTCGTGGAAGGCTTGTATCTCGCAGGACAGGTGAATGGCACCACAGGCTATGAGGAGGCGGCCGCACAGGGACTGATGGCCGGCATAAATGCCGCGCGGGCCGTGAAAGGAGAGAGCCCTGTCGTGCTCGGCAGAGATCAGGCTTATATCGGAGTGCTGATAGATGATCTCGTGACCAAAGGCGTCGACGAACCTTATCGCATGTTCACCTCGCGCGCGGAATACAGGATACTCTTGCGCCAGGACGATGCCGACATGCGTCTAACTCCCCTCGGCGCGGAGATCGGCCTGGCTTCGCCCGAGAGAGTGGAGGCGATGGAGAGCAAGCGCAGGGAGCGCGACGCCCTTATAGAATGGTGCCGCGATTTCACCGTGAAGATGGGGGAAAAGATCAATCACTCCCTCGAGGCTCTCTCAACGGCTCCTCTTACAGCCTCGATACGCCTCTATGAGCTTTTGAAGCGTCCGCAGCTTGATTTCCATAATCTCTCGTCTGCGATCTCAAAATTGCGGAAAAGGATTGAAGCCATCCCGGAAGATCGCCGCGACGAGATTGTGGAAGCGGCGGAGATCCTTATCAAATACGGAGGCTATATAGAGAGGGAAGGGATGCTTGCGGAGAAGGCGAGAAGACTCGAATATGTGAAACTGCCCCCGGATTTCGACTTCACATCCCTGCAGGCACTTTCGACAGAGGCGCGGCAGAAGCTGACGGTCATACGTCCGCAGACAATCGGCCAGGCTTCGCGAATACCGGGAGTCTCGCCAGCCGATATAAATATCCTTCTTGTGCTTCTCAACAGATAGGGGGACGTCCTGAGGTTTTAACTTATGTGGATTATTGGCGGGATTGCAGTGATGCATACAATCTCGTGCTTATCGCACCGTTTCTTAAATAAAGAGAAATTAACAAGATAGAGCGCGATTGTTTCACGTGGAACGTTTAGATGTTTTATCGTACTATGCCATGTTGAATGAAAAATGATGCTCTCCGGTAGGGTAGCGGATGTAGAGCCGCGACCGATCCCCGGGCCATGATTATGTAAAAACTAAAAACTGACTGAATATGGAACTCGAAGAAATGAAATCTCTAATCCGCGATGTTTATGATTTCCCGAAGAAGGGCATCATATTCCGCGATCTCACGACTCTCTTCAAGAACGGGGAGGCCCTTCATCAGGTGGGGCGTGACCTTGCCGACATATACCGCGACAAGGGGGTGACAAAGGTGGTAGGCATAGAGTCGCGCGGATTCATATGCGGCAGTATCCTGGCCTATGAGCTTGGATGCGGATTCGTGCCTGCCAGGAAACCGGGCAAGCTTCCCGCCGTCACGATCAAGAAATCATATGCAAAGGAGTATGGCGTCGACGTGATTGAACTTCATGGCGACGCAATCTGTTCTGATGATGTGGTCGTGATCCACGATGACCTTCTCGCCACAGGAGGCACCATGCTCGCATGCTATGAGCTTGTGAAGAGCATGAACCCGAAGAAAATCTATTTCAACTTCATCGTGGAGCTCGAGGCTCTCAAGGGTAGGGAACTGCTCCCGAAAGACTGCGAGACAGTCTCCCTTATCAAATACTGACAAAAGGCATCTCGGGTGGAGCACGTGTTGAAATCTTTCGATGGATACGGTGTTTTTCAGGCTCTATCATGATTATCCCGATAGACAATGGAGAGGCTCGGCCATCGTATGGCCGTGGCCTCTCCGCAGTATAAGAACCCCTCTTCATAACCATGAGTATGGATAAGACAAATCCTGAAATGCCGGACATGTTTCCGGACGATGGCGTCAAGAATGATCAGGAAAGGCAAGATGGATCCGGTGGCACAGACCTCTCGCGACTCCTCGCGGAAACCGCGAGGAATATCGATGAAACCGGGAAATTTGATATCGAGATAGTGCCCGACCGCACTCGTGAGGATATCCGTGAGAACCGCCCCGGGGCCCACCTGAGGGAGAAGATCCTCAATCTCCCTGAGGCGCCGGGCGTCTACATGTATATCGACAAGCGTGGCCATGTGATATATGTGGGGAAAGCGAAGCGGCTCAAGAGGAGGGTGTCGTCTTACTTCAACCGCCGCCATGACTCGATAAAGACGAATCTTCTCGTTCGCAATATCGTCGACATGCGCTTCATAGTGGTAGGCTCCGAAGAGGATGCGCTCCATCTTGAGAACGCGATGATCAAGACATATCAGCCCCACTACAACGTGCTCCTGAAGGACGACAAATCATATCCCTGGATTGTCGTCACCAAGGAGCTGTTCCCTCGTGTGTTCATGACTCGGGAGAAGGGGATAGAGGGGAAATATTACGGACCCTACGCCAATCCGCAGGCGGCTAAGGTAGTGCTCCAGCTGATCCGCGACATCTATCCTCTGCGCAGTTGCCGCCATATGCTCGACGAGAAAAGCATAGCCCGCGGAAAATACCGTCTTTGTCTCGACTACCATATCAAGAAATGCAACGGTGCCTGCCGGGGGCTTGTTTCCCCCGATGAATACGGGAAATATGTGGCCCAGGTGCGCCAGATACTCAATGGAGAGACCCTGGTGCTTGAAAAGTATCTCAAGGAGGAGATGGCTCGCCTCAGCGAGGAGTGGAAATTCGAGGAGGCGCAGGCGGTGAAGGAGAAATATGAGATTCTCAGCCGATATAACGCTAAATCGGTGATAGGACTTGCGGAGATGGCCGATGCCGACATGTTCGCCTATGATGAGAACGGCGATTCGGCCTACGTCAATTTCATGCACCTGCGTCATGGCGCTGTGGTGCAGAGCCTAAATATGGAGTTCCGCAGGAAGCTTGCCGAGACTCCCGCAGAAATCCTCTCGATGGCCATAGGGGAGGTGGGACGGCGTTTCAACCGTGAGTTCTCATCCGTGATCGTGCCCTTCGAGCCTGATGTGGAGTTCGGAGGCGTGGAGTTTATAGTGCCTAAGCGTGGCGACAGGAAGAAGATTCTCGACGTGGGCATGAAAAATGTGAGGCAATACATGGCCGACAAGGAGAAGATGGCCGAGAAGCTCGATCCGGAGAGAGGTGTGGAGAAACTGATGGAGCAGATGAAAAATGATTTCCGCCTCAACGTGCAGCCGAGGCATATAGAGTGCTTCGACAACTCGAATATCCAGGGGACGAATCCGGTGGCGAGCTGCGTGGTGTTCCGCAACGGCAAACCTTCGAAGAAAGACTACCGGCATTTCTGCATAAAGACTGTGGTGGGTGCCGACGATTTCGCGTCGATGAAAGAGGTGCTCCATCGCCGTTATTCACGCATGATGGCGGAGGGGGAGCCTTTGCCTCAGCTTGTGGTGGTCGATGGCGGAAAGGGGCAGCTCAGCGCCGCCGTCGAGGCCTTCGACGAGATGGGCATACGTGGAGAAGTGGCCCTTGTGGGCATAGCGAAGAGGCTCGAGGAGATCTATTTCCCGGGAGACCAATATCCGCTCTATATCGACAAGAAAAGCCGGAGCCTGCAGGTAGTGCAGCATCTGCGCGACGAGGCTCACCGTTTCGGCATAACCCACCACCGCGACCGGCGGTCGAAAGGGCAGGTCAGAAGCGAGCTCGACAATATAAAGGGGATAGGCGAGGTCACCGCCGGGACACTGATGAAGGAATTCAAGAGCGTGAAGCGCATGAGGGAGGCGTCGGCCGCCGATCTTGAGAACGCGGTGGGGAAGGCCAAAGGGAAGATAATATATGATTATTTCCATCCCGGCGAGTAAAATCTTTTCTCCGGTTACCACTAAAGAGCCCCCTCCGCGCGTTATGTAGATGGGAGGCTCCGAGTGTGATGACGCTCCGCACCCCGAATCAGGTTACGAACAGAAAATACACAGCCTATGAAGACTAAAGATAAAGCGGGAGCCCAGGCTCCGCGCATGAAGAAAAAAGAACTTCTGGAGAAGGTGATGGGGTTTCTCGAGAAGGAGAGCCGGCAGGCTTTCAACTATAAGCAGATCGCTTTCGCCGTAGGTGCCACCCATCCGGCCAACCGCATGGATGTGATCAACCTTCTCGAGGAGCTTACGGCACTGGAGGAGATACAGGAGGTGAGCCTTGGCCGCTACAAGGCGATATCCAACCGCGGCACGGAGAATGTGGGCCTTTTCGTGCGCCGCAGCAATGGACGCAACGGAGTGATGATCGACGATGAGCTCATACTCGTGGCCGAACGCAATTCCATGCACGCGCTCAACGGCGACAAGGTGAAAGTGGAGATATCGGCGCGCCGCAAGGGTCAGGAGCCCGAGGCCAAGGTGATAGAGATAATCGAGCCGAAGGAGCAGGTCTTCATCGGCACCCTGAATGTAGAGAAGGATTACGCCGCACTGGTGACCGACTCGAAATTCCTGGCCGCTGACATCATAATACCGCGCTCCAAACTCAAGGGGGGGAAGAGCGGCGACAAGGCCATAGCGCGGATCACGCAATGGCGTGACGAGGAGATGAATCCCCGCGGTGAGGTGGTCGACATCCTGGGCCGGAAAGGGGAGAACACTGCCGAGATGCATGCCATTCTCGCGGAGTTCGGGCTACCCTATAAATATCCCGAGAATGTGGAGAAGGCCGCCGCTAAGATTGACGCCGGAATCACTCCCGAGGAAGTTGCCAAGCGTGAGGATTTCCGTGGCGTGACTACGTTCACCATCGATCCGCGCGACGCGAAAGACTTCGACGATGCCCTCTCGATACGCCAGCTTGCCAACGGCAACTGGGAGGTGGGCGTTCATATCGCCGACGTCACCCATTACGTGCATCCCAACTCTATTATAGACCGCGAGGCCCAGAACCGCGCCACGAGCGTATATCTGGTAGACCGCACTATCCCGATGCTTCCTGAGCATCTTTCCAACGGAATATGCTCCCTGCGTCCGGAGGAGGAGAAGCTTACTTTCTCAGCGATCTTCGAGCTCGATGCCAAAGCCAATGTCATCAACCACAGGATAGGGCGCACGGTGATCCGTTCCGACCGCCGCTTCACGTATGAGGAGGCCCAGAAGATCATAGAGACCGGTGAGGGCGACTTCGCCAAGGAAGTGCTCGCGCTCGACCGTCTCGCCAAAGAATTGCGCCGGCGCCGTTACGACAACGGCGCCTTGGAGTTTGACCGCGCGGAAGTGAGGTTTGAGATCGACAAAGACGGACATCCGATCGACGTCTATTTCAAGGAATCGAAAGATGCCAACAAGCTCATCGAGGAGTTCATGCTTCTCGCCAATCTCACCGTGGCCGAAAGCATAGGGAAGGTGGCGAAAGGTAAGAAGGCGAAATCGTTCGTCTATCGGGTGCATGACAATCCTGATCCGGAGAAAATTAACAACTTCTCCCTTATCGCCCTGCGTTTCGGCCATAAGGTGAAGACTGAGGGCTCGGCGAAAGAGGTGAATAAAAGCCTGAACCGGCTGCTCCGCGACGTGAAAGGACGAGGCGAGGAGAACATGCTCGCCATGCTCGCCATCCGCAGTATGGCGAAGGCTGTCTATACTACCGACAATGTCGGCCATTATGGTCTTGCCCTCGACTACTATACCCACTTCACTTCTCCCATACGCCGTTATCCCGACATGATGGTGCACCGTCTGCTGGCCAAATACGCGGAGGGGGCCAGGAGTGTCGACAAACTGAAGCTTGAGGACCTGTGCAAACATTCGTCGGATATGGAGCAGCTCGCAGCCAACGCCGAGAGGGCATCCATACGCTACAAGCAGGTGGAGTATATGAGAGACCGTCTCGGAGAGGTCTATACGGGCGTAATCTCCGGAGTGACGGAGTGGGGCTTCTATGTGGAGCTCGACGAGAGTAAGTGCGAGGGTCTTGTGCCTGTGCGCGATCTTGCCGACGACTATTACGACTACGATGAGAAGAACTATTGCCTGACGGGGCGCAAATACCACAATAAATACACGCTTGGCGATATAGTGAAGGTGCAGGTGGCCCGCGCCGACCTCGACCGCAAGCAGCTCGACTTCGCCCTCATCAACGATGAAGGCAATCCCAACAAGCCGATCGTGGAGGGGAAAGGAAGCAAAAATCCGCGCCATAATCCGAAAGACAAGAAGAAAAGCCGCACACGCGGCGGCAACAAGCGTCGTCAATAAATAAAAATTTACGTCTGAATAGTTAAATCTATTAACAATTGGCGATGTCCACCGGGATGTCGCCAATTTGTTGAATGATACTTCACAGACCATCAAAAGCCGTCAAAAAGGAGATGCGGACAAGTCTTAAAAGTGTGAAAAAATGTGAAATCGCACTGAAAAATTTTGTCAGTTTCCACAGAATATCTAATTTTGCACCGGGTGAGTCCTTCACGACTTGCTCCCCGTAAATCCCCCAGGTCTTGACCGAAGCAAGGGTAGCGGGTTGAGCTGTGCGATGTTGGTCGCTCGCCCTTTTGCCTCTTTAGCTCAGTTGGCCAGAGCACGTGATTTGTAATCTCGGGGTCGTTGGTTCGAATCCGACAAGAGGCTCAAGTAAATGCTGCTTGCAGCATAGCGTTGAATGTTTTTCATAATTTTGTTTTGGCGGCGTGTTTGTGAAAGCATGCCGTTTTTTATTTGTCATGTCTCACTTAAATGTGACTCCTCCCCGACATGCGTTGAGCTGCGGCAGTCCTTACGTCAATACATCAACCTTCTTTCCCGAAAAATTACGAGATAATGGAAAAATACATAGTCAATGTCACCTTTGTCATGGCGCATGAGCAGCGTCGCCGTTTCCTGAGCTGGATGAAAGAGGAGGCAACGCCTCTGCTGTTCAGTAATGATACGACCGGATGCGATCCGCGTCTGCAGACCGTGATAGAGGTGGGTGGCGAGGTGCCCGGGCCCGAGCATGGCCTCAGCATAGCCTTGCAGGCCGATTTTCTCACGTCGGAGGCGGCTCACGACTGGAACGACCGTGTCCTCCCCCCGGTGCTTGCCGCATATCATTCGCAATTTGGCCCTCATGCACTTTTCTTCGTGACCCTCCTTCATTCTGAAGCATTATGAACGGCATATCGCGCAATCCTGATCTGGATTACGAGCGTGTGATCATGGGAATCGACCCCGGCACGAACGTTATGGGCTACGGTGTGCTCGGCATCAACGGCAAGCAGCTCTCGGTAGTAGTGATGGGAGTGGTGCAGCTGAGTAAGTTCGAGAGCCACTACAAGCGCCTGGCGAGGATCTTCGAGCGGGTCACCGGGCTTGTGGAGCAATATCTGCCCGACGAGGTTGCCATCGAGGCCCCTTTCTTCGGCAAGAACGTGCAGTCTATGCTCAAGCTCGGGCGCGCGCAGGGTGTGGCCATGGCCGCCGTGCTCGAGCGCGATATCCCTATTACGGAATATGCTCCCCTCAAGATAAAGCAGGCGGTCACCGGCAACGGGCAGGCTTCGAAGGAACAAGTCGCCAACATGCTGCGTTATATATTGAAGATACCGCAGGAGAACATGCCGCATCTTCTCGACGCCACCGACGCCCTCGCGGCGGCCCTGGCTCACTATTATGAGACCGGTAAGCCTCAGGTGGAGAAGGGCGCGAAATCGTGGGAGGAATTCCTGAAGCGGAATCCCGACCGGATCGCTCCGAGGAGAAAATGATTGGCGATTGGAATTTTTTAGGTATATTTGCAGACGCGGGGATATGCCGCTCCGCGATCGGTGGCGGAGAAGACGGCATGGCGTCCCGGTTTTATTGACAGATAAATTATCTTTATTATGGACAGATATCACAAAGTGCTGGCCGAGAGTAAGGTGACAGCCGACGATGCTGTCGTGGCCACAGAAGTCGCGAAAATTGTCGGGAACGCATCGCAGTATGCCGTTCCGGAAGTGTATGAATTCCTGTTGAGCTCTATCGATCTCACCACCCTCAGCACGGAAGACAGCCAGAACAGCGTGACTGCCTTCACGCAAAAAGTGAACGATTTCGACAATGAATATCCGCAATACCGCAATGTGGCGGCTATCTGTGTCTACAGTAATTTCGCCGAGGTGGTGAAGACCACTCTCGAGGTGACGGGCGTGGACGTGGCTGTAGTGGCCGGAGGCTTCCCTTCGAGCCAGACCTTCACAGCTGTCAAGGTGGCGGATGTGGCCCTGGCAGTGGCCGGAGGTGCCGATGAGGTCGATGTGGTGATGAATCTCGGGTATTTCCGCGACGAGAACTATGAGGATCTCTGCGACGAACTCATAGAGCTTAAGCATACGGCAAAGGATGCACGCGTAAAGGTGATTCTCGAGACGGGAGCCCTTAAGACGGCCGAGAATATCCGCAAGGCTTCAATCCTGGCTATGTACAGCGAGGCTGACTTCATAAAGACCTCTACCGGCAAGATCTATCCCGGGGCGTCGCTCGAGGCTGCCTATGTGATGTGTCAGTGCATAAAGGAATATTTCGAGAAGACCGGACGTCGTGTGGGTTTCAAGGCAGCCGGAGGAATCCGCACTGCGGAGGATGCTGTGCGTTATTACGCCATAGTGAAAGAGACGCTCGGCGACGAATGGCTCTGCCACGATCTTTTCCGCATCGGTGCAAGCAGCCTTGCCAACAATCTTCTCGCCGCCATCACCGGAGAGGAGAAGAAAGTTTTCTGATTAAAGGTCATGCCTTTAACCATTAACCTTTAATACTTTAACCTTTAGCTTGAAACGATCGATAATCTTCCTGTCGGTCGCGGCCTGCGTGCTGACGCAGGCCCGCGCCGACTTCAGGGAGGGCTACTATGATGCCCTCGACGGACTGACGCGCGAATATCTCAAAGCCGCGGCAAAGGAGAGTGTGACGTCACATACGCGTCTGTTGTATGATGATCTGCCCACATATTGGGAGAATTCCGATGTATATCCCGATTTGGTAGAGAATCCATCCAAAGCTGGAGAGATGTGCAAGCGGTGGTGGGAAATGTATTCAGCCAACGTCTATCTCATCCTTCCCGGGCAGACGGCGCGTACCAGCTATTCGGCCAATGGCATGCAACGCGAGCATGTGGTGCCGAAATCATGGTGGAAGGAGAACAACGACGTGAAATATACTCCGGCGTATTCCGACATGTGGAACCTCTTCCCTTCCGACGGCAAAGCCAACAATGCGAAATCGAATTATCCTGTGGGTGAGACGGCCGACAATCCTAAGTTCAACAACGGGGTCACGAAAGTAGGCGTCCCCAAAGCTGGTTGCGGCGGTGGTGTCGGGATGGTGTTCGAGCCGGCCGATGAATACAAGGGTGATTTCGCGAGAGCATATTTCTATGTGGCGACGGTCTACGACCATCTGCAATGGACTGACAGCCGCAACACCGTGTTTGAACGAACCTCCTGGCCAACCATCCGGCCATGGGCCATTGACATGCTGCTTGATTGGTCGCGCCGCGATCCGGTGAGCGACAAGGAGCGTATGCGCAACGATGCTGTGGAGAAATCGCAGGGCAACCGCAATCCTTATGTCGATTTCCCGGAGCTCGCGGAATACGTGTGGGGCGCCCGCATGGAGCAGACTTTCTATATCGCTGATCAAAAGGGGTTGACCCCGACCGTACCCGGGAGCGCGGATGTGGATTATGAGGAAATGACTGATGCTGTCATAGGATATGTCGACGGCGGATTCAGTGTGCTTTCCTCAGTCGGCGACCTGCGTGTCTATGATATCTCGGGGCGTGTGGTGATGCATGTGGCCGCCGCCTCAACGGGCGATATATTCATGCTCCCTCGCGGCATATATATCATAATGGCCGAAGGCCTGCGAGCCCCGCAGAAACTTATCGTGCGCTGACATCCGCAGATTTGTGCGATTTTTTTACTGCGTAAATTGCAGGGACGATAGATTTTTTCTAATTTTGAGGAGAAAACATACTTTAAAGGCATCATCGTATGCCGGGCAACTGACCTATGAATAAAAAACTGATACTGACCTCCTTCATGGCTCTGACAATTTGCGGAGCCTATGCGGCGGCCCCTATGTGGGTTCGCGATGTGAAAATTTCCCCTTCCGGCGACCGTATCGCTTTCGAATATAAAGGCGATATCTATTCCGTGCCGGTTTCCGGCGGAAAGGCCGTGAGACTTACCGACGGCACATCGTACGACTGCAATCCGGTGTGGAATCCCGACGGCACAGGGATTGCCTATTCCTCCGACCGCAACGGAGGCTCCGATATCTATTTCATGGGTGCTGACGGCTCGAATCCACTGAGGCTGACATTCAACTCGGCCGCCGAGACTCCCGAGGCCTTCACCGCCGACGGCAAGAGCGTGATATTCTCTGCCACGCTCCAGGATCCGGCATCCAGCGTGCTTGCACCCATGCGTTCCAACAGCGAGCTTTATACTGTGCCTGTGACGGGAGGACGCATCTCCCAGCTCCTCCCCACTCCCGCGGTAAATGTTGAGTTCGTGCCCGGCACCGACATAATGGTCTTCGAAGACGTGAAGGGCAATGAAGACAAATGGCGCAAACATCACACATCTTCCATCACCCGCGATATCTGGGCCTGGCAGCCCTCTTCCGGATCTTTCACCAACCTGACAGCTCGCGCGGGAGAAGACCGCGATCCGGCCCCCTCGCCCGATGGCAAGACTCTTTATTTCCTGAGCGAGCGCGACGGCGGTTCGTTCAATGTCTACTCCATGGCGCTCAACGGCAAAGGTGCGGCGACACAGCTCACCGACTTCACCACCCATCCCGTGCGTTTCTTGAGCTGTGGTGCCAACGGCCTGCTGGCATTCACCTACAATGGCGAACTCTACACTATGCGCCCGGGATCGAAACCTGTGAAAGTGGACATTGACGTGACCGATACGGGTTCCGACGAAGATGCTACGATACGTTTCTCGAATGCCGAGGAGTCGGCTGTATCGCCCGACGGAAAACAGGTTGCCTTCACCAACCGCGGCGAGGTGTTTGTCACATCTGTTGAATTCCCCTCGACAAAACAGGTGACGCACACGGCCGCCGCAGAGGGGCAGCTCTCATGGGGCAAGGATGGCCGCGAGCTTTACTACACCACCTACCGCACAGGCCGTCCGACAATCTATCGCGCGAAAATATCCCGCAAGGATGACCCCAATTTCTCCAACGCCACACTTATCGATGAGGAAGCGCTGTTCCCCGATGACGGCGTGGAGAGAAGCAACCCTGTGGTATCGCCCGACGGAAAGAAGATGGTTTTCTTGAAAGACCGCAACATAATGTGTGTGATGGATCTCGCCTCGAAGTCGGTAAAGGAGCTTCGTCACGAGCCTGTCACCAACTACCGCAATGGCAATTTCACGATGGTGTGGAGCCCCGACAGCCGCTGGATAGCTGTGGAGATGTCGAATCCTCTTCATGAGCCTTACGATGATATCGCTATCGTGAATGCATCCGACGGGAAGATCGTGCACATCACGGAGAGCGGATACTTCGACCAGAATCCCCGCTGGAGTTCCGACGGGAAAGCGCTGCTTTTCGCTTCAGAGCGTTATGGAATGCGCAACCATGCCTCCTGGGGCTCGCAGTATGACGTCATGATGGTGTTCCTGACCAAGGATGCCTACGACCGTTTCCGTCTCTCGGAAGAGGATCTCGCTCTGTTGAAAGAGGTGGAGAAAGAGCAGAAGAAAGCCGCCGATAAGAAGAAAGAGGCCAAAAACGGCAAGAACGACAAGAAAGGGAAGAAAGATAAGAATGGCAACGCCGGAGATAACGCCGCGGAGGAGAGCAAGGATATAGAGATAGACTTTGACGGACTTCAGGACCGGATCGTACGTCTGACGCCCAACTCATCGGATATCGCCGATTTCGTGCTCTCAAAAGATGGTGAGACTCTTTATTATCTCTCCGCGTTCGAGGGTGGCTACGACCTCTGGAAGAAAGATCTCCGCAAGGGGGATGTGTCGCTTGAGAAGAAGCTCGACTCCGGCAACGTCAGGATACAGACCGATGCCGACGGCAACATGTTCCTGGCGGGGTCTACGGTGAAGAAATTCGATCCGAAGAGCCGTTCGCTCAAGAACGTAGGGATATCCGGCAGCATGAAGATGGATCTTGCCCGTGAGCGTGAATTCATGCTCGACTATGTGAAGAACGAAGCCCGTGAGCGTTTCCTTCTCCCGGAGATGCCTGTAGATTGGGATATGTATGTGGAGAACTACCGCCGCTTCCTCCCCCACATCAGCCATAATGCCGATTTCGCCCCGCTCCTCAGCGAGCTTCTCGGTGAGCTCAACGTGTCGCACTCCGGAGGACGTTATTACGGTGCCGCGGCCAAGGACGCCACGGCATCGTTTGGGCTGCTTTTCGACTGGAATTATGATGGCGACGGCCTCCGTGTGAGCGAGATCGTGGAGGGCGGGCCCTTCGACCGTGCCACGACGGCGATGAAGGCCGGCGATATCATCACGGCTGTCAATGGCGTGCCCGTAAAGGCAGATGAGGACTGGACTAAACTCTTCAACGGCATTCTGCGCAAGAAAACTCTCGTGGCATTCTCTAATCCCCGTACAGGCGAGAAATCGGAAGAGGTGATTCTCCCGATCTCTACCGCGCAGATGAACAATCTTCTCTACGACCGCTGGGTGAAGGGGCGCGAGGCGGCTGTCGACTCCCTTTCAGGTGGACGCCTCGGCTATGTGCATATACGCTCCATGAGCGACGACAGTTTCCGCGATGTCTATTCCAAGCTTCTCGGCAAATTCGTCGGCAAGGATGGAATTGTGATTGATACGCGATGGAACGGCGGCGGACGCCTCCACGAGGACATAGAGGTGCTCTTCAGCGGCGATAAGTATCTCACCCAGGAGATTCACGGCCGCAAGTCTTCGGAAATGCCGTCGCGCCGGTGGAACAAACCCAGCATCATGGTGATGGGTGAGGCCAACTACAGCAATGCCCACGGCACCCCCTGGGTCTACAAGAAGAAGAAACTCGGCAAGCTCGTGGGTATGCCGGTGCCCGGCACCATGTCGAGCGTCAACTGGATTGACCTTCAGGATCCGTCGCTTCTGTTCGGAGTGCCTGTCGTGGCATTCCGCACGGAGGAAGGGAATATCCTCGAGAACTCCCAGCTTGAGCCTGACATCAAGGTGGCAAACTCTCCTGCCGATATCGTCAGGGGTGTAGATGCCCAGATAGAGACCGCCGTACGCGCTCTCCTCCAGGAGATCGACGGCAAATGACAACAGATGCTGACGGCACCATGCGGCATCATTATCCTCTCCGCGGCCGGCTGGCCATATGCATGATATTTCCGCTTCTGGCGCTTCTCCTTCCCTTGGGAAGCGCCGGGGCGGATACCAATCCCACAGCCCTGCGTCTTCTTGAGAAAGCGAGGGAGAGTCTTTACAGCAGCCCTAAGGAGGCCTCGAGACTCGCGGGCAATGCCATCCGTCTGTCAGACCTTTCTGATCCCGATTCCGTCTGCCGTGAGGCCACGATCCTTTACGGAGAGGCGGAGCAGCTGCTCGGCAATTTCGATCTCAGTATCCGGACGCTTCACGATGCTGAGGCGCTTGTCGACTCATCCGACATGGCCACACGCGCACGCCTCTATGCGCTTCAGGGACGTGTGTTCGGTAAGCTCGGTGATTTCTCACGCTCGTCGGAACTCAACGATAAGGCTACCTCCATATTCCGCGCCCTCGGCGACTCCACGTCGGTGGCCTGGTGCTACAACGAGCGCGGTGTCATGCTGCTCAACACCGACCAATACGTGGTGGCGGAGCATCTCTTCCGCCGCGCACTCGACATCAACAGGCGTCAGCATAACCTCGAAGGGATAGCAAGAAATCTCAATAACATGTGTCTTTATCGCGGAGACAGTGAGGAGAAGCTTGCCATGATCGACGAGGCCATAACTATCAACAAGAATCTTGATTCTAAATGGTCGCTGGGCGAGAACTTCAACAATAAGGGTAGGCAGCTCTGCTATGCCGGACGTCCGCAAGAAGCCTTGCAAGCACTCGACGAAGCCTATAAATATATATCGCAGATAGAGGCTCGAGAGCTTCTGTGTGATTACTATGAGTATATGGCTTTGGCTTATTCACAGATCGGTAACTACAAGAAAGCCCATGACTATCTTTGGAATATGACTGTGCTTGTCAGGGATCTTCAGAGGCGCAATAATCAACGTAATGCCGAGATGGAGTTGAGTTACAAGCGTATCGTAGATCAGAGGCGGGCTATAGAGCGTCAGGAAAGCGACTACCGTATAAAACTGCTTCACCGCAATATATGGATTCTTATAGCTGTGGTTGTGCTCGGGGGTGTCAGCGGTCTTTTCTATTACAAATGGTATCGCCATGGGAAGAATCTCCAGCTCCTTGAGACACGTCACGAACTCGACCAAAAGGACAAGGAACTCGACAGCCTGAAGTTGCGTCAGAAACAACTCGAGCTTGAGAACACACGCAATATGCTTTCGGCGAGTCACCGTGAGCTGACAGGATTCGCCGCCTTTCTCAAGAGCCGAAACGAGATGATGACCCGCATTCGCGAGATGCTCCGCGAGGGGTATAAGATGGATCCTTCCGCGATAGTGCCCCATCTGAAGAAGATCAATGCCTTCATCAGCACCTATGCCAGCAACGACAAGACGAGTCAGACCCTTTTGCTGAAAGCGGAGGAACGCAACAAGGATTTCATGCAACACCTTCTTGAGCGTCATCCTGCCCTGACGAAAGGGGAGCGTAATCTCGCCCTGTTGATCAGGGGTGGGATGTCATCGAAAGAGATCTCAATGCTTCTTGGCCTTGAACCGAAAACTGTCAACATGAACCGTTATCGCTTGCGCAAAGCCCTCGATCTTGATGCCGAAACCGACCTGTATGAGTATCTCCAGCGTCTCTGACATTGGCGTCGAATCCAGCCATATCTCTATGATGGTGTTGCGACGGAAGAACTGTTGTTAGTTATGAAACCCACGGACGATCTGATTGCGTGAGCTCTTAATATGCCTGATTTTCGCGTCTATATTGCGATGTGAGTGGCTGAAAATACGGAAACGGATACGGTTATTCGCAATGTAGCCACCATTTTGAAGATTATCCATTCGAAAAAGTTTGTGTAATCAATAATAATTCGTATCTTTGCAGCAACAGAATCTGCCACGCTTCCCATTTGAACAGCGAACCAGGGCGGGTCTTTTGCTTTATATTGGTACAATAAGATTATATACCAAACAGGCACTTTCTGTTTCTGAACAAATAGATCTGTTGAATAGTAGAGGCTTAAACATAGTTCATTCCTTTGAGGCTGCGAAATTCCTGGGAGAAGTCAGTTATTTCCGTTTTGTTCAATACCTTCGTCCTTTCTTTTATCTTTGCTTCTTTGAAAGGTGTCTCTGTGTTGTGCATGTAAATGGCTTAGGAGCGGCTTCGAGAGAGGCGTCTTCGGCAATGACACTACCGATAATGACAAATGACGATTACACGCTGATTACACGCTAAAGTGTCATGCAAACGAATGAAATTATAAGAATTCAAATAATTTAAAACTGCTAATGGCGGCAACTCTGATTATACATTCTTGTAGATATATATAGATAGGTAATTTATTTAAAATCAATAATGTTTATAAAGTATTGTAGGTGTTTCAAGGCCTGAAATCCTATTTTTGTAGATAGTCGGTAGAACATTGTTATTTGACAGGGGAGAGCATATAATCTAATTTAGCGCTGGGAAAATAATTCCAAACCTTAAAAAAATTAACATCATGAATGAAAGAAAAGATTACCGAGAAAAGGTGATGAAGCTTTTCCTGATTCTATGCTTGATTCTGCCTTTTGGCATAAGTGCGCAGGATCTAATGCTTAAGGGTCATGTGATTGATCAGAATGGCGAAGCTGTCATCGGAGCGAGCGTGATTCAAAAAGGGACAAACAATGGAGTGGCAACTGACATAAATGGAGATTTCCAGCTGAAAGTCCCGGCCAACGCTACAATAGTAGTTTCTTACATAGGGTATGCCACACAGCAAATAGCAGTTGGCGGTCGCAAGGAACTTACAATTGAGTTGAAAGAAAACACTGAAAGCCTTGATGAAGTGGTTGTGATAGGTTATGGCACTCAGAAACGTTCGAATGTGTCAGGATCTGTAAGTTCGGTATCCGGAGATAAGATTAATAATCTCCCGACATCAAGTGCTGAGGCTGCGCTTCAAGGTATGGCACCAGGTCTGAATGTGAATTTTGCAAGTGGTGCTGCAGGCTCATCTCCGTCGTTGCAGGTTCGAGGTGTCACCACATATGGTACGGATAACTCGCCGTTAGTAATTATTGACGGAGTGCCCGGAGACATGAGCTATCTTAATCCTGAGGATATCAAGTCAATGTCTGTATTAAAAGATGCTGCCACAGCGGCTATCTACGGATCGCGAGCTGCAGCCGGTGTTATCCTTATTGAGACTTATCGTGGTGCGAAGGCTAAACCGAAAATCAGTGTTTCCGCATATTGGGGCATGGATCGTATAGCAAAGAAGCTCGATATGTGTAATGCGGCTGAATTTATCAGTGTTGCTAAAATGGCGCGTACGAATGCCGGACAGAATCCCAGTAGCTGGCCGGCATATATCGCGGCTTATGATAAGGATCCTTCCCAGTTTGGCGACACTGACTGGCAAGATGAATATTATCGTACGGGATTTACGCAGAAATATAATGTCGGCTATACCGCAGGCAATGATATCTCTAATGTTGCCGTATCCGCTTTCTATTCGAAGAGCGATGCCATAATCGTCGGCACTGGCGATCAGAGATACGGTTTCCGTTTGAACTCTGATATGAAGACCGGTAAATTCAAAGTCGGAGAATCAGTGAACTATGGACACTGGGATGCTGAGATGGAAGCCAATTCCGGTTTCCCCGGTATTTATCAGGTAACTAATATCGAACCTATCGCACGTCTTTATGACGACTCCTGTGATGGTGGTTACGGTGGTGCAATCCCCGGAATGAACATGAGCGACGCTGCAAATATGGTTGGCTTCAACAATCTTGTGCAGAACAACGGAAGCAATGACTATATCAAGGGATCTGTATATCTTATATATGAGCCTATAAAAGGGCTTATGATCAAAGGCCAGGCAAGTCGCGACCTGAGATTCGGCGAGAGCCGTCTGTTCAGACCTACTTATGAACTCGGTGCGATGAAATGGAATGAAAGCGCATCGTTGTCAGAATCCAATACGCGCACGGTAAACGATTTGCTTGAGCTTACCGCAACCTACAATCTTGGGTTTAAGCAGCATGAGTTTGATTTCCTCCTCGGTGCGTCGCAGGAGCAGCGCAGATATAAGATCTTGGGTGCTTCAGGATCTGAATTCGAGAATAACGATATGGGAGTGCTTGATCAGGCCCGCAAGGACTATTCAGTGGAGGGATCAAAGACACGTAGCCGTATGCGTTCATTCTTCGGACGTGTGAACTATAACTGGAATATGCGCTACCTGTTTATGGCTTCTTTCCGATATGACGGTTCATCCCGTTTCGCAGAGGGTAATCATTGGGGTTTCTTCCCTTCGTTCTCGGCGGGTTGGAATATCGCTAACGAACCTTTCTGGGAAAATATGAGAGAGCATGTCAGCTCGTTCAAGCTTAGAGCCAGCTATGGAGCTCTCGGTAACCAGTCTGTGCCTCTCTATCTCTACATCCCGACTCTTTCATCGAATGAAGATAATATCAACTATCCTTTCGACGGCAGGAACGTAAGCCAGGGATATGCCGTGAGAAGTCTTCCTTCAAGATTTATCAAATGGGAAACGACATATTACAAGAATATCGGTATCGATCTCAGCCTCTGGAACAACAAGCTGGAATTCTCGATAGAGGGATATATCAAGGATACGAAAGACATGCTTTCATCAAAGAATATAAGTCTCTCCACCGGCTATGGAGCTCTGACGGTCAACGATGGAAAACTCCGCACCACCGGCCTGGAAATGCAGTTGATCTATCATGGAAATGCCTGGAATGATTTCCAGTATGATCTGACGTTCAACCTTTCTCACTACAAGAGTAAGCTTGTGGCTATGGCTGATCCCAACTACATGTATGAGTATGGCGCTTCCCGTACTTACGTGGGCGGTTATTTCGGTGAGTTCTGGGCATATGAGACGGCGGGAATTATTCAGAATGAGGCCGAGGCTGCTGAGTGGAAACGTTCGAACGGATATACCGACAGCCAGGGCAACTGGATTCCTATGCAGCCGAATGCCGCTCCCGGCGATTTCCGTTTCGTGGATCAGAATGGCGACGGAATGCTTGACAGCAATGACAAAAAGCTTCTTGGCAACGGATGTCCCAAGGCTTCGATCGCATTGAATGTCAACCTGAGATATAAGAACTTCGATCTCCTTGCAAACTTCTATGGTGATCTCGGAGTAGATCGTTACAACTACACCAAGTATCAGCTCGAGCGTATGGATACTAAATTCAATTATGGTAGAAACGCTCTCCGTGCCTGGACTCCCGAACATCCAAATACTGACATCCCGCGTGCCGTCTATGGCGACCCCAACGGAAATATCCGTACTTCCGACCGCTTTATAGAGCGAGGTGACTTCTTCCGTCTCAACAACCTGCAGATTGGCTATAATCTTCCTTCCAAAATATGCAACAAGATCGGCCTAAATAATTGCAGGGTATATATTGGAGGCACACGTATATTCACAATCACCGGATACAAAGGCTACGATCCTTCCACCAACGGAGGCATCGACAGAATGGGTTACGACTACGCATCATCGCCGTTGAGCCGCACATTTATGGCAGGTCTGAAATTCGGTTTTTAAAATCTTTAAAATCAAGCAATCATGAAATTAAAAAATATTTTTATATTTGCCTCACTCGTTGGCAGCACGCTGCTGGCTTCCTGCACCGGGAGCTATCTTGATGAGGATCGCAACCCCAATGCGCTTTCCCCGAGCATTTTCTGGAAAAGCGAAGGTGACATATTCAAAGGACTGACGGCCGCATATGCGGGTCTGCAGCCTACAATTTCGTGGGCTATTCCCTTCGAGCGATATATAGTGATCGACAACTATCGCAGTGACGAACTGGATTACCGTCCTGATGTAGGATCGTGGATGCAACTGGCCATGTACAACAATGAGTCGACAAACTCGGTTGGGCGTACGGAGTGGAGAAATCTTTACACCAGTATCAATTACTGCAACCAGTGTCTTGACCATATCGGAGATGTTCCTGAGGAAGGAAATGCAGGCATCAAGGATATAAAGGCACGAGGTATAGCTGAGGCGCGTTTCCTGAGAGCGTTCTACTACTATCGTATTTTCATAAACTACGGAGAGCGCGTGCCGATGTTTCTTCATGAAATCGTAGGCACCGATGAAGAGTTTTATCCCCCACAGGTGGAGGCCGGTGTCTTGAAGAAATTTATCGAGACAGAACTCAGCGAGTGTCAGAGTGATCTCCCCGAATCATGGGATAGCAGCATGGCCGGTAGGGCTACGAAATACACAGCTGCTGCACTTCTTGGTAAATACTATATGTTTATCGGAGAGGAGGAGAAGGCCAAGACCGAGTTTGCAAAAGTCATCAACAGCAATCGTTATGGATTGATGGAAAACTATGGTGATAATTTCGACGGGCTGCATAAAAATAATAAGGAATCTGTGTTGGAAGTACAGTTCACCGGATTTTTCGATGGCGGACACTATGAATACAACCTCTTCACAGTGCACCTGGGCCCTGACAGCGGTTGCGGCGCATATGAGGAAGCCTATCCGTCCAACTGGCTTTTCGAAACCATGAAGAAAGATGTGACAGCTGACGGTGAATACACCGACCGTCTGTATCAGACAATTATTTTCGACGATCCCAAGTCCCGTCCGTTCTATTATGATGAAGGCGCCTCGTTTAGCGACTATCATCAACCTGGCAGCATCTATTGGAGAAAATATGTCACATATGATCCATCATTGGGAGATTACTGGGATAACTCAGGTTTCAACGTGCCTCTTATCCGCTATGCCGATATCCTGTTGCTCTATGCCGAATGTTTGAATAACGAAGGCAACACCGGTGAGGCTATCCGATATATCAATCAAGTACGTAACCGTGTAAATGCTGTGCCTATTCCTGATACGATGACAAAAGATGAGGTATTGAAGCATCTCCAGGATGTTGAGCGCCCATGCGAACTTGCTCTTGAGGGTTCCCGTTGGTATGATCTCATCCGCTGGGGTATAATTAAACAGGCCCTCATTGATCATGAGAAGCCTTTCGCAAACAATTTCCTTGAAACCAAGCATATCCGCCTGGCAATTCCGCATGATGAATTCCTGATGAATCCTGATTGGGTTCAGAATGAGGGATATACAAAATAATATTAGTTAAATATTTCCGTCTCAGGTGGCCAATCGGCATGATTGTTCAATTTAATTGCAATAGTCGGTTAGCCACCTGAATCTTAAAAATATGTGAATATGAAAATATCTGGATTTTCAAAATTCGCTCTCTCCCTCATACTCATGTCTTCCGGACTTGCAGCGGTATACGCTACGGAACCTTTGTTGACAAAACAAGAGGACTTCAGCAATCTTATAAATATTAAAAATACTCCTGCCGGCCCTGTCGACTGGGATGCTTTTGTATTCGCTGACAAAGGAGCCTGGATGGCATATTCCTTACCCGATAAAGAAAACGTTAAATATGCCGGAGCCTTTATGGGCCCGATGGTCATGACGGGTAGAGGCTGGATTGCCAATGCGTTGGCAGAGCCACAACTGAAAGTGAATGGCACTCGCTACAATATGGTCCGTAATGTGCAGACAACCCAATATCTTCCGGGCAAACTGAAACAGGAGTATAATGATGAGAATCTTAATTTCACCACAGAATTTTGCTATGTGACTCCACGTTCGGCTGCTATACGTTCGATTGTGAAGAATGTAGGCGACAAACCCGTTGAGATTGATTTTGACTGGATCGGGGGAGTACACGACAAAAAATCAGTGTCAACACCAGTGGATAAGGGAATCTCATTCCTGCGTCCTACAGATTCTGTCAGCACAGCGGTAAGATTTATTACCGCAGACAAGGTTGAGGCAAATGGCAACGACAGCTTACGCGTGGTGGAAAAGAAAGGATTGACTCTAAAACCCGGCGAGACATATGAATCTGCTATTACGGAGACTCTGATGCTTAAAGGAGAAAACCTCGGGCAGGAATTGGCATCGCTCAAAGGGTTTGACATCGACAAGTGTTTCGCCGATAATGAAAAAGAGTGGAACGCACGTATTGCCAAACTCCTGACCGGCAACAGCAAATATCTTTCCGACAATAAATACCGGAAGGTATTGGTGAAAGCCATGATGACCCTTAACAGTAACTATCGCACTCCTGCCGGCGATATCCTTACAGGAGGGAGCAATCCGTCTTACAACGGATTCATTAATGGCATATGGTCATGGGATTCATGGAAAATCGCTTCGGGGAATGTCTTTTTTAATGAGGATATAGCTAAGAATGACATAATCACCCTTTTCGATTATCAGGCAGACAATGGCATGGTGCCTGATTTCATAGGATATAATAAAAAACGGAATAACTGGCGTGATACCAAACCCCCTGTATCAGCATGGGGAGCCATGAATGTATATAAGAAGACGGGCGATAAGAAATTCCTTGAAGAAGTTTTCCCAAAAATATATAAGTTCCATAAATGGTGGTATGCGGAAAGAGACCATGATCACAACGGTATATGTGAATATGGTTCTACCGATGGCACACTCCTGGCTGCATGCTGGGAAAGCGGTATGGATAATGGGGTGCGTTTCGATGATGCCGTAATGTTGAAAAATGGTGAGAATGCATGGTCGATGAATCAGGAGAATATCTGCTTGAATTCATTCCTGCATATGGAGAAATCCCTGTTGGCTGAAATGGCCGATATTCTTGGAAAACCGGCTCTGGCAAAAGAGTTAAGGAAGGATATGGAGAAAATAAAGAAGTTTGTCCAGACTAAGATGTGGGATGAGGAAACAGGATTCTTCTACGATACAAGGATTGGCACCGGTGAGCCTGTAAAGGTAATGGGTGCTGAATGCTGGCTGCCGCTATGGGCCGGAATCGCTACGGAAGAACAGGCAAGAAAGGTGAAGGATAAGATGATGGATCCTTCCAAGTTCAATTCCACTCTTCCGTTGGGAACGCTTGAGGTGAGCCATCCTCGTCTTCGTCCAACCCGTGGTTACTGGAGAGGTCCGGTGTGGGTCGACCAGGTGTATTTCGGAATCAAAGGTCTGCGCAATTATGGATATGATAAGGAGGCAGACTTCCTGACGGAGAAATTTATCGACAATGCACAGGGTCTCACCACTGATGGCCCGATACATGAGAATTACAATCCCCTTACAGGAGAAACACTCAATTCTCCTAATTTTGGATGGAGTTCTGCATGCATTATCAAGATGCTCCATGAAGATTAAAAAGATGATTGAATATTAATCAGATAAAGATAATATTTGATATGAATAAACTACATATAGCTGGCTTGTTGGCGTTTTTGATGTCTTTTGGCGCTTTTGCGCAGTATGACGGGGCTCCTATGGAGAAGACAGCGGAGGCAAAAAAAGCTAAACCGGCAGTAAGGACAAATAAATATCCTCATTCAGATAATGATTGGGAGAACTTCGATGTGCTGCATATTAACCGTTTGCCTTCTGCAGCTACGTTCTTGCCTTACTCTTCAAAGGAGAAAGCCATTAAGAATGATAAGAATGCATCGGAATACTATATGCCTCTCAATGGTAGCTGGAAATTCAAATTCGTTGAGCGCTCCGATAAGCGCCCTATGGATTTCTACAAAACCGACTACGACGTGAGCGGATGGAACGACATCAAGGTCCCGTCTAACTGGGAACTGGAGGGATACGGTTATCCCTTCTATGTGGGAGCCGGTTATGGCATAAAGGTGAATCCTCCTTTGATTGATGTGGAGAATAGCCCTGTCGGTTCATACCGTCGCACGTTCACAGTCCCGGCCAATTGGAAAGGGCAGCAGATAATTCTTCATTTCGGAGGTGTGGCTTCTGCCTTTTATGTCTGGGTCAACGGCAAAATGGTTGGCTATTCGCAGGATTCAAAGACGCCGAGTGAGTTCGACATCACGGATTATGTGAAACCGGGAGAGAATCAGATAGCTGTTCAGGTGTTTAAATTCAGCGATGGATATTATCTGGAGGATCAGGATTACTGGCGTTTCGCCGGTATACAGAGAGATGTCTATGCATATGCACGGCCTAAGGTTTATGTGCGTGATTTCGAAGTCGTGACAGATCTTGATGACGACTATAAGGATGCTGATTTCAACCTTTATCTTGAACTTGGCTCTTCAGATCAGACAAAGAAAATCAAAGGCGCTGTCGTAGAGGTTGCCCTTATGGATAAAACCGGCAAGACAGTTTATTCTGAACGTAAGAAAGTCAACGGCAGCACCGTGCAGTTTAGCAAGCATATAGTGTCGCCTTTATTGTGGAGCGCAGAAACTCCCAATCTTTATAAATTGTTGATCTCTTTAAACAGCGGAGGTAAGTCTCAGTATATCTGCAGCAATATAGGTTTTCGTGAGAGTGAGATCAAACATGCGCAGCTTCTTGTGAATGGCAAACCGGTATATATCAAAGGTGTGAACCGCCACGAGCATGATCCGCGCACCGGTCATGTGGTTGATGAGGCCTCGATGATCCGTGATCTGAAGCTTATGAAAGAGAACAACATCAACAGTGTGCGTACTTCTCATTATCCTAATGATCCGAGGTGGTATGAACTCTGCGATATATATGGCATGTATGTCGTCGACGAGGCTAATATAGAGAGCCACGGTATGGGATATAAGCCTGATCGCTGTCTTGCAAATCAGCCGGAATGGCAGAAAGCGTTTATTGACCGCACCGAACGTATGTTTGAGAGAGACAAAAACCATCCTTGTGTGATAATCTGGTCGCTTGGAAATGAGACAGGTTCCGGCTGTAATTTCCAGGCTACATACGACTGGATCCATGCTAATGATAAGTCTCGCCGTCCCGTACATTCTGAGGATGCCGGCAATGAGCTGCCGTATACCGACATATATTGCCCGATGTATAAGAAACTTGACGTGCTTCTTCACCATTCCATTTATATGCCCAAAAAACCTCTGATTCTTTGCGAATATGCCCATGCCATGGGAAATAGTGAGGGTAATCTTCAAGATTACTGGGATGTGATAGAAAAATACCCATCACTTCAGGGTGGTCATATCTGGGATTGGGTAGATCAGGGTCTTTATGCCGAAACAGCTGACGGCACTCCATATTGGGCATACGGGGGCGATCTTGCGCCTGAGGGAACTCCCAGCAGTGCTAATTTCTGTATGAACGGACTTGTAACCGCCGACCGCACCTTGAAACCTCATATCCATGAGGTGAAGAAGGTGTACCAGAATGTAGCCTTTAAATTACTTGACTATCATGAGGGATTGGTGGAACTTAAAAACAAATATTTCTTCACAAATCTCGATGACTTTGATTTCTCCTGGAGAGTTGAAGGTAATGGCGATATTTTGGCTGAAGGCAAGTTTGATAATGTAGAGATCGCTCCTCAGGAAAAAGGAGTTGTAAAGGCTTCCTTCCCGCAAATTAATCCTGAGCCCGGTGTAGAATACTTTATCAATTTTTATGCTGCGAAAAAGGTGGACGATGGTTTGCTAAAGGCCGGTACATTACTTGCTTCCGAACAGGTTGCATTGCCATTTTACAAGGCTGTTGAAAGGAATGTTTCCAAAGGTAATGTATCTGAGTCGGAAACCGACGGAATGGTTGTCTTTAGCAATGGTGAGGTAAGCGTCGGATTTGACAAGAAGACAGGAAGTCTGTGTTCATTTAAAAATAATGGCACTGAGATGATAAAAGAAGGTCTCCGTCCTAATTTCTGGCGCCCTGTGACAGATAATGATATGGGCAACGGAATGAATAAGACTCTGAGGGCCTGGCGTGAGGCCGGACGTGATGCAAAGCTTGTTTCCTTTGAGAAAAATAATCTCAATAACGACGGATATGAGATTGTATCTCGTTATCAGCTCCCGGAATCAGTTGATAATTCAGAATTTACGGTTCGTTATTTATTTACTCCGGAAAAAGATCTCTATGTAAACTGCACTTTCGTCCCCGCGAATGACACATTGCCTCTCATGCCGCGCTTCGGAGTAAGCCTTACTCTCAACAGACAGTATGATGAGATGGAATGGCTTGGCAGAGGTCCTCATGAGAATTACATAGACCGTAACACGTCATCTTTTGTAGGCCATTTCAAAGGAAGTGTCGCAGATCAGTATTTCGCCTATGACCGTCCGCAGGAGAATGGCAATAAAACTGATGTGCGTTGGATGAGCCTTACAGACAAGAACGGTAACGGTATTATGGCTATAGGTGAACCTCTGTTCAGCAGCAGTGCTTATCTATTCCCGACTGAGGATCTTGATGAGCCCGGACTCCGTAAGTCGCAGCGCCACACATCTGATATAAAACCTAAAGACATGGTGACATGGAATATAGACTTGAAGCAGATGGGTGTAGGTGGTGATACATCGTGGGGTGCCTTCCCGCATGAGCCATATCTGATTCCGGCGAGAAAGATGGATTTCACATTCCGTTTATGTCCGGCAAAGGCAAACGGGGTGGAAGGGAATAAACGGTATCTCAGTGTCAAATAATAGATTATATTTTTTTATCAATTTAAACTAAGACATCAATATGTTCAAGATTATCCTTATCATGGCTTCGGGCATCGCCATAGGATGGCTGCTGCGCCGCAGGAAGCTGACATATCTCGGGAAAGTGACGAATTTCCTTATCTGGGTGCTTCTCTTTTTGCTGGGAGTGGAAGTCGGAGGCGATGAGAGGATAATCAGAGGAATAGCTTCACTTGGCCTTGAGGCCATAGCTGTGGCGGCAGGAGGAGTGGCCGGGAGCGCGCTTCTGGCTCTCCTCCTCTGGCGCCGAGCGCGCAGCGGCAGGGAGGCCGCACGGAAATGAAGGGGAGCATGATCATAGTCGGATTCTTCATACTCGGTGTCATAGCCGGTGGTATGGAGTGGATCCATATCGACCAGTTCGGGTTCGACATAAGTTTCGTGGCACTTGCATGCCTGATGCTCTGCGTAGGCATAGGAGTCGGCAACGATCTCGGGGCGCTCAAGGGGCTCCGCACCCTCCATCCGAGGCTCCTGCTGCTTCCCGTCGTCACCATTGTCGGCACCCTCGCCGGATGTTGCCTCATAGCGTTGCTGATGCCCTGGCGTCATATCACGGATGTGCTCGCCGTGGGAAGCGGCTTCGGCTATTACTCCCTGTCGAGCATATTCATCACCGAATATCGCGGCGCGGAGCTCGGCACGGTAGCCCTGCTCGCCAACATAGCGCGTGAGATCATCACTCTGCTCGGGGCCCCGTTGCTTGCCCGCTTCTTCGGCCCTCTGGCACCCATAAGCTCTGGAGGCGCCACATCTATGGACACTACGCTGCCTATCATCACCAATGTCTCCGGCAAGGAATTTGTCATCCTCTCGATCTATCATGGATTTGTGGTGGATTTCAGCGTCCCCTTCCTGGTGACGTTCTTCTGCAGCCTGGCTTGACCTCAGCCGTATTGAGGAGGCTGACATAAGAATTCACGGGGAAAGGGGAGGACAGGGCTCTTTCATCTTCCTGGTTTATTCTCTTATCTACAAGAAAACCATATCATGAGAACAACAATATTTACAATCGTTTTAGCCGCTGCGTCGGCCATGGGGGCGCTTGCATCGCCTCCATGGCAAGACCAGAGGATCAACGCCATAGGCCGCGAGCCTATGGGGGCGCATATGCTACCGTTTGTCACCGAGAAAGCGGCGGAGGCCAACAGGGCGCTTCCCGCCTCGCGTCGTTACGCCTCAAGCGAGGGCCAGCGGCGCGTATCACTCGACGGCACATGGAAATTTCTTTATTTCAGGAATGATTCGCTCTGCCCTCCTGATATCCACCGCAAACCATTGCGTAAGCCGGCCTCGATAGAGGTGCCGGGAAGTTGGGAGCTACAGGGTTTTGATGCCCCGATATATACCGACACACGCTATCCTTTCCCTGCCAATCCCCCCTATGTGCCTTCCGACTACAATCCCGTGGGTGTCTACCAGAGGGAGTTCACCGTGCCGTCGGGATGGGACGGCCTGGATCTTTTCCTTGAGTTCGAGGGGGTGGAGTCGGCATACTATGTCTGGGTCAACGACGAACCTGTGGGATATGCCGAAGACAGCCGTCTGCCGTCGGTGTTCCGGATCAACGGCAAGACAAAACGTGGGAAGAACCGGCTCACCGTGAAGGCTTACCGCTACAGCGACGGTTCGTATCTCGAGGGACAGGACTATTGGAAATACAGCGGCATAGAGCGTTCTGTCTCGCTGACCGCCCGTCCCGCCTCCCGCATATCCGATTTCAGGCTCGATGCTCCGCTCGTCAATTCATACCGCGACGGCGACATGGCTCTTGAGGTGAAGATGCTTCGTCCGCAGGCAGGCCACAAGGTAGACGTGCGCCTCTCGAAAGACGGCAACGCGATATGGAGCGGAAGCCATGCAATCTCCAACGCTTCCGACAGTGTTTTAAAATTCCGGCATACTGTGGAGAACGCTCTTCCATGGAATGCGGAGGCGCCTGCCGTCTACACTCTGACCGTTACCCACCGTGACGCTGACGGAAAGGATGTTGAGTCGTTTACCCATCCTTTCGGTTTCCGCACCGTGGAAATGCGCGGCGGCCAGCAGCTCGTCAATGGTAAAGCTGTGCTCTTCAAGGGAGTGAACCGCCATGAGCATGACCCCCTCAAGGGACGCACGATTGATGTGGCTTCCATGCTCGAGGATATCCGCCTCATGAAGCTCAACAACATCAACAGTGTGCGCAACTGCCATTACCCCAACAACTGGCAATGGTATGAACTCTGCACCGAATACGGCCTCTATATGGTCGACGAGGCCAATATCGAGAGCCACGGCATGGAAGCCCATCCCGACGGCACGCTCGCCAATATGGAGGGCTGGGAGATACCTTTCCTTGAGAGAATGGGACGAATGATGGCCCGCGACCGCAATTTCTCCTGCATCGTCACCTGGTCGATGGGAAACGAGTCGGGCTACGGACGCCATTTCGAAACCTTGTACGACTACGCTCACCGCACTGACCCGAGTCGTCCGGTGCAGTATGAAGGTGGAGGCTACAATGCCAAGAGCGACATATACTGCCCGATGTATGCCCGTCCGTGGGCTCTTATGCGCCACGTGAACCAGCGCGACGCCCGTCCGCTGATCCTGTGCGAGTATGCCCATGCCATGGGCAACAGCGTGGGCAATCTGAGAGGCTACTGGGATCTGATATACAAATACGATCAGCTTCAGGGAGGGTTCATCTGGGACTGGGTAGACCAGGCTTTCGACCGTAAAGACAGCAACGGCCGCAAGATATGGGCTTTCGGAGGCGACCTCGGTTTCGCCGGCGTCGTCAACGACTCCAATTTCTGCACCAACGGTCTTGTCGATGCGGCACGTGTGCCCCATCCTCATCTCGCCGAGGTGAAGAAAGTGTTGCAGTACATTCATTTCAAGCCTGTGGAGTTCACAGGCCGGGAGGTGGAGGTGGTCAATCGCCATGATTTCCTTCCTCTCGACGGCTACGGTCTCCGCTGGGAGCTTCTGCGCGACGGTGCCGTAGTCAGGGAAGGGGAGATCGCTCTGCCGCCGCTGAAAGCCGGAGAGAGCGGCAGGATCAGTGTGCCCTGCGGCGATACACCCTCCGACGGGGAATATTTCCTGACCCTGCGCGCCTACACTAAGAAGGATGCGCCGATGGTGCCCGCGGGCCACGAGGTGGCCAACGCGCAATGGGCCCTTACCCCTTTCCGTGCTCCTGCGGAAGCCTCAGACAAAGGAGCTGAAGGCAAGATCGGCGACGGAGGATCCGTGACCTACACATGCGCCGGCAACACATTAAGATTCTCCGGGCGCGACGGCTCCCTGGAGTCGTGGAGCTCCGACGGACGCGAGATGCTTCTCTCCCCGTTGCGTTACAACTTCTGGCGCCCGCTCACCGACAATGACATACCCAATGGCCATCTCGACCGCTGCGCCGTATGGAAGACCGCTTCGCAGGAGATGCAGCTCGTTTCCATGGAGAGGACCCGTGACACAGGTGGCGCGGAAGTGCTGAGAGTCACACATCGCCATCCGAAACTCGATCTTCGCCTTGAGACCGAATATCGCCCGTCTGCCGACGGTTCGCTTCATGTGGCATGCCGTTTCGTGCCCGGAAATATCGACCTTCCCGAGATCCCGAGGCTTGGCATGACGATGACTCTTCCCGGCGCATACGACATGATGGAATGGTATGGCCGCGGACCCGGCGAGAGCTATCCCGACCGCTTTGAGTCGGCCCTGATGGGGAGATACAGCTCTACGGTATGGAATCAGTATCATCCCTATGTGCGTGCCCAGGAGACCGGCAACCATTGCGATGTGCGCTGGATGGCTTTCCGCGACAAGGATGGCAACGGATTCCTCGTCAGCGGCGATTCCCCGCTCAACATGGGCGCTTGGAATTTCCCTGCATCCGACCTTGAATACGTGCCTGCCCATATCGAGCGCCGCCATGGCGGAAGCATAGTGCCTAAAGATATGGTGACCGTCAACATAGACCATATGATGATGGGTGTCGGCGGCGACAACACGTGGGGTGCGCAGGTGCATCCGGAATACACTGTCTCACCCGTGGAGCGTAGCTTCGGATTCACGTTGAAGCCCGTCAAAGGGAGCGATACCTTATCCGCCATACGCTGACATCCGGCGTCAGGCATCATAGAACAACAAGACAATAACTTTGATTATGAGACGCAACACACTCTTCTTCATACTCATTGCTTTGCTTTTCGGAGCCGGGGGCGCCGCCACGATCTCTTGTGTGCGGGCCTCCGCTTCCGAGAACATCAGATACGGATTCCCTGATATTTTCGACATATCCTACACCCCCGACACCCTTCACCGGTGCACAGGATGGTTTACCGACGCGGGGGCCTGGTTCGGATTCACCGCTCCGGAGCGCGCGGCATGGACCGACGGCTTCTGCGGCCCGTTCAGCCTCGACATGAACCGCCGTCAGTGGATGGCCAAGTCGGCTGTCACCGTCACTCCTGCCGATGGCGGGAAGGGGAGTCCCGACTCCGTGTGCTATTATCCCGGAGAACTACACATAGGTTCCGCTTTCGGCAACGGCCGCATAGGGCAGAGACTCAACTTTATAGACGCCTCTTCCGCGCTGCTTAGCGTGGAGAACACCACGGGGAAGGGGTTGAGCTACACCGGTCTGGAGTGGGCCCCTGAGATTTCGTTGGAGCAGGTGGGCAACACTGTGCTGGCCTCCCATCCTTCCGGCGAGATAGTGGCTCTCACTTTTGCTCCGGAGACGGAGATTAAGGTCGCCGCCGGCAATTATGTGGCCCGCACCCCTGTCAGGGATTCAGATCATGTCGTGATCAGTTTCTTCGCTGACAGGGAGGACTACGACGCGAGCGCGGAGAGGATAGACTCCATACTCAGCGATCCTGCTTCGGCACTTGCCGAAAACGGACGGCGCTGGGAGAATTATCTGCGCAAGACGCTTCGCGACGACATGCCCGACGAATATGACCGTATAGCGGTGAAGGCGATCACCACTCTGGTCTCAAACCACCGGGTGGCACGCGGCGGCCTTCTCCACGACGGTATCATCCCGAGTCACGCCGTGGGATATTTCGTGGGTCTGTGGGCCTGGGACAGCTGGCGGTTCTCAGCGGGCGCGGCGGCTTTCGATCCGGAGCTCGCCAAGAATAATATCCGGGCGATGTTTGATTACCAGCAACCCGACGGTATGGTGATAGACTGCATATATACCGATCCTGCCGAGAACAACGCGCGCGATTCCAAACCCCCGCTGGTGTGCTGGGCTGTCGACAAGATATGGGAGGCTACGGCCGACAGGGAGTTTCTAGCAGAGATGTATCCGCAGCTTCTGGCCTATTACAAGTGGTGGTATGCCAAACGCGACCATGACGCCAACGGCATATGCGAATATGGTTCTGTCGACGGCACGCTCGAGGCTGCCGCATGGGAGAGCGGCATGGACAACGCTATCCGGTTCGACGATGTGACGATGCTTCCCAACAATGAGGAGAAAGATGCCTGGAGCATGGATCAGGAGAGCGTTGACCTCAACGCCTATCTTGCCAATGAATGCCGCTATCTTAAGAAATTCGCCGCCATATTAGGGGAGAGGTTTGACGCCCCTGACCAAACGGAGCGCATAGCCGACTATTTCTTTGATCCGGAGCGTAAATTCTTCTTCGACCGCCACCTTGGCGACCGCCGCTCTGTGGGCGATCCCGGCTGCGAGGCTTACACTATGCTCTGGACCGGGCTCGCGAAGCCTGAGCAGGTGGAGGCAATGATGCCTGTGCTGCAGGACACCACGAAATTTTCCACTTACATACCTTTCCCGACCATCGCTGCCGACAACCCGAAGTATAATCCCCGCGGCTACTGGAGAGGCCCGATATGGCTCGACCAGACCTATTTCGCCATCAGCGGACTGCGCAATTACGGCCATGACGATCTTGCCGACGCCTATACGCGTCAGGTGTTCGACCGTCTTGATGGCCTGAAGGAGGGAGCCCCGATCCATGAGAACTACGGCACCCATACCGGTGAGCGTCTCAAGGCTCCCCATTTCAGCTGGAGCGCCTCCCATCTGATCATGCTCTATCAGGAATACGGAGGGGGTGGAAAGGTTAAAGCTTTAAAGGTTAAAGGTTAAAGATTAAAGGTTAAAGTGTTAACGCTTAAAGCTTTAACGGTTAAAGTGTTAATGGTTAAAGCTTTAAAGGTTGATGGTTAAAGTATTAAAGATTAAGGCTTTAAAACTGTGGATTATAGGTTAAGGGATTTAAGGGAATGTAAATAAAACGCGGCCCGCTTCGTAGATGGAGCGGGCCGTGTATTTTGCTTGGAGTTTAGTGTTTAGAGTTTGTGGTTTAATGTTTAGAGTTTATGGTTTAATGTTTAGAGTTTAATGTTTAGAGTTTAATGTTTAGAGTTTATGGTTTAGAGTTTGTGGTTTAGAGTTTGGAGTTTATTTATCTTATTGCTCGGATTCACAGACTCTCTTAAACTCCGTCTTCTCCTCCAAGCTCTCAACCCTCAACCCTCAACTCTCAACTCTAACCTTTAAAGCTTTAACCTTTCATACTCTAACCTTTAACCTTTAACCTTTAATACTTTAACCTTTACCACTGCAGTGTCTTTGATTCGCCCGGCTTAAGGGATATGGATGTCTTCTTGCCGTTGACGAGAAGGGTTGTCTTCCCGCCTTTCTGCGAGCTTATGGTCAGGTTCCTGACGGCTTTCCCTTCCCAGTCGGCATCTATCTCGAAGCCTCCGCGGGCTTTCAGACCTTTGAAACTACCCGATTCCCATTGGTCGGGGAGGGCCGGGAGAAGAGTGATCGTCTCGGGAGTGGACTGCAGGAGCATCTCCGCCACTCCGGCAGTGCCACCGAAGTTGCCGTCGATCTGGAAAGGTGCGTGGGCATCGAGGAGGTTGGGATACGTGCCTCCGCCATGGCGTGCGTCATACCCCCTGAAGTTGTCGGGGCTTACGTATTTCAGCAGCCGGCGGTACATTGAATAAGCCTTCTCCGAGTCGGCGAGTCGGGCGAGGAGGTTCACGCGCCATCCGGTGCTCCATCCTGTGGTGTTTTCCCCTTTTATCTCAAGGGTGCGGGCCGCGGCTTTCGCGAGTTCGGGAGTCTTCTCCACCGATATGTGATGGCCGGGGAAAAGTCCGTAGAGATGGCTCTGGTGGCGGTGCTGCGGATCCTGCTCGGGAAAATCCTCCACCCATTCCTGAAGCTGCCCTTTCGATCCGACCCTGTATGGTTTCATGCGTGCGAGGGCCTTGGTTATCTCCTTTCGCAGGGACGCATCCTTATTAAGCGTTTTCGCAGCCGCTAAGGCGTCTTCGAGACACTCGCGGATCATTGCTATGTCGGAATAGTTTCCGGCGCTTGTGGCGTAGGCTTTACCGTCGGGAGCTATGAATTTATTCTCCGGCGATGTGGCGGGCGATGTGATGAGATGTCCCTCCTTGTCTTCCGTCATCCAGTCGAGACAGAATTCCGCCGCGCCCTTGAGCAGGGGATAATATTCGCGCAGGAAGGCCTTGTCCTGCGTGAAGAGGTAGTGTTCCCAGATATGCGATACCACCCAGGCGCCTCCGGTGTTCCAGTTGGCCCATGAGGGATCGCCTCCGCGGAGTCCTACGGGATTTGTCATTGCCCAGATGTCGGTGTTGTGCCCCAGGCTCCATCCGCGCTTCGCTCCGTAATACTCGCGGGCTGTCGTCTCCCCGGTTGTGGGAAGCTGGCTGATGAATGTGAGCATAGGCATGTGCAGCTCGCTCAGGTTGGTCACCTCTGCCGGCCAGTAGTTCTCCTCCAGATTGATATTGGAGGTGTAGTTCGAACTCCATGGCGGAAGCAGGGATTCATTCCATAGCCCCTGGAGATTCGCTGGCACGCGGGGAGTGCGCGAGCAGCTGATCAGCAGATAGCGGCCGTATTGGAAGTAGAGTTCCTCCAGGTCGGGGTCGTAGGTGTGGGCGTCGGTATATTGCATCAGTCGCTTTCCCGTCGGCATTGCGTTGTATGCCGCCGGAGAGTCGCCGAAGTCGATTGTCACGCGCGAGAAAAGCTCTGAATAGTCGGCGAGCTGGCGGTCGGCGATCTTCATGAATCCGGTTTGCAAGGCTTTGTCGGCCAGACGGTCGGCGCGTCCTTTATAGTCTACGCCCGCGGTGTTGGGATCGGCGGAGGCTCCCGCGAAGTTTGTGGCTATGGTGACGTAGATGGTGAGGTCGGTGGTGCCTGCCACGTCAAGGCTTCCCTGAGGGGTGGCCGTGATCTTTCCTGCAGGGGTGTATGCTGAGATATCGGTGCGGAACCGTATGCCTCGTTCCCCCTCATATGTAAGATTTTTGGCAAGGTTTCCCTCCACATACGACGGGAGCGAGTGCGTGCCGGCCTGTCCTTCAGCCATTATACGCGAACCGGAGGAGGTCACGCTGTATTTCACCGGAGATTCGAAACTCAGCGACAGGTTGATAGGACGCTGTGAGCGTATCCTCACCGCTATCAGGCTGTCGGGCGCCGATGCGAGATATTCCGTAGTTATCTCATTGCCCCCCTTCGTGTATGTGGTCTTCGCGCGGGCGGTGTTGAGGTCGAGCGTGCGCCGGTAGTTCTCGGGCTGCGATTTGTCGGCGAAATCTATGAATAGGTTGCCGATGGGCTGATAGTTTTCCGTGTAGTGGCCCTGCACCTTCTTTTGGAGCTGTTCGGCGAGAGCATAGTCTCCCTTGTCGAGAGCGGCGCGGATATCCGGTATCGCCTTGTATGCGCCGGGGGAATATACTGCCGTGTCAGGGCCTCCTGTCCAGAAGGTGATGTCGTTGAGCGACAGACGTTCACGCGATGGGTTGCCGTAAACGATAGCTCCCTGTGTGCCGTTGCCGATCACGAAAGTCTCCTCGAAGAAGTCTGCGGGACGGTCGAAGATCAGGGTCAGCGGATTGTTGCCGGAATTTGTTCCGGCAGGTGATGCCGCGTTGATGGTCGCGACCCCGGGCGATGCTGCCATTGCTATGGCCAGCAGAATGTCAAGTCTGTTCATATTGTGGATGGGTGTTATGCCGTGTTGTAGGATGATGTCACGTCGTATAGGTCTGTATGAATCACATGCAAATTTAAACGATTTCAACCGATTTACAAAATTATAGCGATTATCCGCTATATTCTATGAAAATATCGACTTTCTATAGCACAATATCGACATTCTTCAATGCCGCCTCTCTCCCCGGCTTATAATTGATAGTTGCCGGATGATTATAATTGATGATAGATTACGCAAAGCCGTATTAACTCCCCGAAACCGATGATTTCATTTCCGTAACTATAAAATCATCTTTCGGCAATTGCTAATTGCAAATTTCTAATTGCAAATTGTAAAAAGGAGAAGGGCGCGCTGACATCACGTCATCGCGTCCTTCAGACTTGAAAAATGAAGAGGGGCCACACCTTGACAACGAGATAAAAAGGGGGCTACCCGTCTTCTCACCACATTAAAAAATGTTTTACGGTCACGCCTTATCCGCGGTTGGTTGCCGCTTACAGAAGCCCATGGGGTGTTTGACTCTCCGCGGACAAGGCGTTATTTCAGAATTTGAAACCGATCTTTAGGGTTGGGGCTGCCAGGATCGAAAAATTGCTGCTGTCAGCCTCGAGCGAAGATAGCCCCTCCTGCGGACGGTAGGTAGTCATGTTGTAGGAATACGCGAACGGATCGACCGAGACGCCGACATACATTGCCGGGAGCAGGTAGTAATCGAATCCGAGGGTAAGGCTTCCGCGGAGACTCCAGGTCTGGCCTACGGACTTGCCCATCGAAGTCCATTCGTCGTATTTCTGTTCGTTGAGGGCGTAGGCGAAGCCTACACGCACTCCGGTGTACCACATCAGGTTGCTGACATTGGGGAAAGAGAAGTAGCGGTCGAGGCCTGTATACACGTTGTAGTTGCATGAATACTGGCTTGCCACGGCCCTGTAGTTGGGTATCTCTCCCAGGGTGTCGTCACCTGTGGTCCCGTCGATTGTTCCGGGGAGATCCGGATAACCGGGGTTGTGGGTGAAGTTCAGTCCTCCTCCCAGATTAAGTTTCCATTTGTCTCCGACAAACCATCCACCTTCGAACCCGACCATCAGCTTCTTGTCGCTCCATAGGTTGGAGATGGCCGAAGCCTCGTAGTCGGTGAGGTTTCCGGGGAGAGCGGAGACATTTGTAAAACTGTTGTATCCTACCGTAGCCGCTACGGTGAAGTCCCCCTTCTGCGGGGTATTGTCGCTCTCCTGAGCGGCGACGGTAAGACACATCATGGGTAGAACGGCTGAAATTAAAAGTCTGTGAAGTTTCATTTTTTCTACTTTTAAATTGTTTGCCGTTTTACGGGGACTAAATTACTCAGCGGGAGCATCCTCAGCCATGGCAGCGTCGAGAGCAGCCTTGGCAGCGTCAACCTGCTTCTGGAGAACCTTGATCTCTTCTTCCTGATTTGCAATAGTATTCTGGAGAGTCTCAATAGCCTGTTCAGCGGTTACTGTACCGTTATTCTCAAGGTCAGTAATCTGGCTTTCATAGAATGCGATCTGGCGGTTGTAATTCTTTATATTGTTTTCATAATTCTCGATAGTGTTATCGATGCTCTGGCTATTGCTGAGAATTGCTGACAATGCAGAAACCTCCTGAGTTTTGTCTTGATATGCCTGCCAAGCTTCCTGATATGCGATGTCAGCCTTTGATTTTGCAACAATAGCTTCGTTATAGGCCTTGATGTTGGCATCGTTGTCAGCGCTCTGAGCTACCATGATGTCATACTGAGCCTTGTTCTGAGCAAGTCGTTCGTTGATATTGTCAAGTCTGTTCTGGTAGTATTCTTGACTTGACTTGGCATTCTCGAGATCTGCGTTTGCTGTAGAAAGTTCGGCGTCAGCTGTATCAAGAGCTGTCTGGGTAGCGTTAAGAGCGGCAATCTGTTCAGCGGTAGCTTTGTCACCGGCTTTGTCAACGGCAGCCTTGGCGGCATCTCTTGCGGTCTTAGCGGTAGCCTGAGCATCAGACTTTGCTTTCTGTGCTTTCTCGGCGTCGGCGGTAACTTTTTTAGCATCTGTCAGGTTCTTACCCTGCTGAGCGTCGATCGAAGCCTGAGCGGCCTTGAAGTATGCGTCAAATCCGCCGGCAATCAGATTGTAGTTGGATACTATCTGATCGTAATTATAATAGCTGGGACGGTTACCTTCTACGAGAGTGTATTCGATCCTTTCCTGTTTGGAGATTCTATCCTTAAATAGAGGAATGCTTGTATAGCCATTATCTCCCGGAACTTGAGCGGCATACTCCCATTCCTGAGCCTTGTCGTTCCAATTCTGATAAATGTATATTCCGTTTATTGGCCTATATGTCTGCCAATTGTTTGTTTCGTTTCCTATACCGGTAAAGTATTCTGCAGCGATTGTATATTTGGAAGCATTAACATTGTTGCTTGTAAGCTGCCATGCATCGTTAAGCTTGTTAAAATTCTGAAGAGCAGCTTGCTGAGATTTGTCGAGGTCAATCGCTTCATTCTGAGCCTTATCATAAGCAGCTTGAGCATCCGCGGTATTGGTATACTTTTTCCAAGTCTCAATGTATGCTTGCGCGGAGGCTATTCTACCCTGGTACTCAGCAATATATTTATTATACTGGGCAATTTGATTCTGAACGTTTTCCTGAACGGATGTCAGGCCTGCCTGCTGTCTCGCAAGATCTATCTTGTTGCGGGCCAGGTCTTGCTGAACGCCAAGAAGAGTTGAGGATGCGGTGTTGTAGGCTGTGAAAAGCGTCGTGAGTTCGTCGATTTTGTCCTTATCGCCTTTCTTTACAGCTGCCTCATACTCTTGCTGAGCTATAAGAAGGTTCTTCTTCTGGTTGATGAGGTCAATCTCAAGCTGAGCGGCGATAGTTTGGAGTTCGGCTTCCGCACGGGCTTTGGCTACTTGAGCGTTTGCGAGAGCCTCCTCAGCACGTGCTTTTGCCTCCTCTGTCTGAGCATTGCGATACTCAGCCTCTGCCTGAGCGAGGGCTGCATTGGCTTTGTCGAGCTCCGCGGCTGCCTCTTTGGCTGCCGCCTCGGCATTGGCAAGTATTACTGCTGCTTCGGCCTGGGCTTTATTATAGTCGGCAATCGACTTAAGCTGTTCCACCTTTGCCTGGCGAACGGCGGTCACTGAAGCGGATTCAGTGTCATCTACGCAACTGTTGAGAGTCAAGGCCCCCAAGAGAAGCGTTCCTAAGAAAAGTTTCTGTTTCATAGGTCTGGTTTTAATTGTTGAAAATTATCAAATTTGTTTATCTCGTATAAGTTAGTTATATTCGCTTCCTCAATTCCGTTTTTCACGGTCGTATGATGATGTGATATCCCTTTTTGAAATCTTGTGCAAATGTAAGTCAAATAAATTAAAATACCCCCCCCAATCGTTAATAAGTGTAAAAGAAATGTTAAGAATCATTAACATATTTTTAACATTAGAACGGTTGGAGTGGGTGAAACTATTGAATATTCGGAAGTTAGGTGCGATAAAATGCCATTTAACAATTGGATGGATGAAGGTTTGATAATGGATGAAGAAAGGGATGACCCCGGTTTGCTCATAGCTAACCCTAGGTCATCCCTTTTACTGTTATTCTCAATTATTAAGTCGTTGAAAGATGGATTGATAAAGACTTCTCTTTCAGAGGAATCATATTCTATCCTTTTTAGCTGTTGTAACTTTTTTGTATCGCAGATAATTAAAGTATTTTTAGGTTAAAAGGGTTTACCCTCTTGGTTCTATTCTTTTTGCCTGTATGCGCGAACTTTACAATCTTTGTGGGAAATCTTTTGCGGTTTTGTCAGCTGTGCACGGCAACTGCGGCTGGAAAGCCGCAGTCCCATAGCTAACGCATCTGTTTACCGGATTTTGC
>ERZ836877.234-NODE-234-length-99032-cov-16.035887_pt1 | contig 99032 bp, 109 predicted proteins | sample MGYA00519469_ERZ836877 | MGnify/ENA primary metagenome ERZ836877 (study PRJEB31850, sample SAMEA3708809) | human gut metagenome | biome: human gut; feature: human-associated habitat; material: faeces | place: China | collected 2014 ...
GCTCTTTTTCCCTCACAAATATAGTTACGGCCTTGACTTTCTTAGAGGAAATATAATAAAAATCGGCAAATATGGCGCTACATTTATCACGGGCGTGTCTGGCCGTTGCCGCGGATGAGCCATTTGTAGGTAGTGAGTTCGCGGAGGGCCATCGGGCCGCGAGCGTGGAGTTTCTGGGTGCTGATTCCGATCTCGGCGCCGAGACCGAACTGGGCGCCGTCGGTAAACGAGGTCGGAGCGTTGGTGTAGACACAGGCGGCATCGACCATCAGCGAGAAACGGCGCGAGGCCTCGTCGTCAGCTGTCACTATCGCCTCGCTGTGCCCGGAACCGTAGCGGGCTATATGATCAATGGCTTCGCCGAGCGAGCCCACGGTCTTTACGGCCATGGCATACGAGAGGTACTCGGTGCCGAAATCCCCGGCTGTGGCATGCCGCAGAAGTTCCTGCGGATATGCGCTTTCGAGGACACGGAAGGCCTCATCGTCGGCATGCAGAATCACGTTTTTATCAGCCATCGGGGCGCAGATATAGGCAAGATCCTGAAGGCGGCCGCGGTTGATCAGCAGGCAGTCAAGGGCGTTGCACACGCTCACGCGGCGGGTCTTTCCGTTGACGGTGATGGCGCGGGCCATATCGCGGTCGGCAGTAAGATCAACATAGGTATGACACACTCCGGCGCCGGTCTCTATGACCGGTATCGTGGCGTTTTCGCGCACATAGCTGATCAGGCGCGAGCTGCCGCGGGGGATTATCAGGTCAACGAGTCCGCGGGCGCCGAGCAGACGGGCCGTGGCCTCGCGGTCAGCCGTAAGGAGGGTAACTGCATCCTCGTCGATTCCTTCGCGCCTCATCACACGGTGAATCACGCTGACAAGGGCTTCGTTGGATTTCGCGGCCTCATGGCCGCCCTTAAGCACACAGGCATTGCCTGACTTCAGGCAGAGCGACGCCACATCGCAGCTCACATTGGGCCGCGCCTCGAAAATCACGCCGATGACGCCGAACGGCACCGACACCTTACTAAGTTCCAGGCCGTTAGGAAGCGTACGTTCTTCGAGCACACGGTTAAGTGGCGACGGCAGACGGCTCACCGAACGCATGTCGGCTGCTATGGCCGCAACGCGGTCAGTCGTGAGCTGCAGCCGGTCATATTTTGGGTCGGCGTGATCCATGCGGCTGAGGTCATCGGCATTGGCCGCCAGTATCTCATCGGTCGAGGCCACAAGTTCATCGGCTATGTCGCGAAGCAGTGCGTCGATACATTCGTCATCAAGCCCGAGCAGAGAGCGCGAGGCGTTGCGGGCCGCAACAAGTAGATTTTCAATTTTCTGTTCCATAGGTCAAATAAAGATAATCGTAATGTACGAGCGGGCGGCAGTCGTGCCGACCGATATAGCCCGCAGCTTCGGCGCTGGAGTAAGCCGCACGGCCCACGCCTATGCTGCGGCGGGTAGAGGCGGAGGCTATGTTGACCAGCTCATCCTTCTCCCATTCGCCTTCAATCTCGGTGACGCCTACGGGGAGCAGGCTCACGGCCTCCTCGCCGGTGATGCGGTCTATTGCCCTATCGTCGATATAGGCTGTGCCTTTGGCAAATCCTGTGCTGTGGGCCATCCAGCGCTTGACGCTCGAGGTGGCGACGGGGCGCGGCTCGAAGCGGGTGCATTTCACTTCGCGTCCGCCGGTGCCGTCAAGCAGCGAGGTGAGGATGCCGTCGGTGCGGCCGTTGGCTATTATCACCTCTATGCCCTCATCGGCCACCTTGCGGGCTATGCCGCATTTGGTTATCATGCCGCCGCGGCCAAAGCCCGAACGTTCGCTGCGGATATACCCCGAAAGGTCATCGTCAGGGCTCACACGCTCTATCAGCCGTGCGCCCTCCTCGCCGGGCAGCCCGGTGAATATTCCGTCGATATTACTAAGTATCACGAGCTTGTCAGCATCCATCATCGTGGCTATCAGACCTGACAGTTCATCGTTGTCGGTAAACATCAGCTCGGTTACCGACACGGTGTCGTTCTCGTTGACTATCGGTATCACTCCCGCCTGAAGCATCACCTCCATGCAGCCGCGCTGATTGAGATAATGGCGGCGGGTGGCGAAATTCTCCTTCATCGTAAGCACCTGGCCTACGGCAAGATGATGTTCGCGGAACAACTCATAGTAGCGGTTGATGAGCTTGGCCTGCCCTACAGCTGAGAAGAGCTGGCGCTGCTCCACGGAGTCAAGCCGTCCTATGTGGCGGTCCATACCGGCGAGTTCGCTGCGACCGCTGGCTACGGCGCCCGACGATATCATTATCACTTCTATGCCGCTTTTATGCAGCGCCGCCACCTGGTCGACGATTGCCGACATCCGGGTGATGTCAAGCATACCGTCGGGACGTGTCAGCACGTTGCTGCCGATCTTCACGGCTATGCGCAGTCGTTTCTTAGTCATTGCTTTACTTACTTGCTCTTAGCCCTTTGACAACAGCAGCCGTGAATCCGGCCTCCTCCATGGCGTTGAGGCCGCGGATGGTGATTCCGCCGGGAGTAGTCACGCGGTCTATCTCCTCCTCAGGATGGGAGCCGCCGGCCTCGAGCAGCGCCACGGCGCCTTTAAGCGTCTGCATCACGGCGCGGCGGGCTTCGGCGGGGCGGAGTCCTAACTCCACACCTCCCTGCTCGGCGGCGCGGATATAGCGCATGGCGTAGGCAATTCCGCACGAGGCTACGGCCATGCCGGCCTGCATCTGACGTTTCTCCACCATCATGCAGCGGCCCAGCATACCGAGCAGCCCCTCCACGGTGCGGGTATCACTCTCGGTAACGTTGGTATGACAACAGAATATCATGCCCGCATTGACACTTACAGGAGTATTGGGGATGGCATAGAACACCGCCGTCTTATCACTGCCGATCATCGCCGCAAGCTCTTCGGGCTCGATGCCGGCAGCCACCGATATTACGATTTTGCCTTTCAGCAAGCCGCGGAGCTGCTCCATGACCGCAGGCACTATCCAGGGCTTGACGGCTATCACCACTATGTCGGCGCCTGCGGCGGCCGCGCTGTTGTCAGTGGTGGTCATCAGTCCCGGTATCTCGGAGGACAGCGCCGTCAGTTTGCCTTCCGAAGGGTTGGCCACCGCAATGTCAGCGACATTGAGACGGCCGCTGCGGGCCCATCCCCTCACCATGGCACCTCCCATATTTCCGGCGCCTATTACTGCTATTTTCATAATCTTATACTCTTAAAATCGTGAGGGAGGCCTCCGTGAAGTGGCCTCCCCCGTAAAAGTTTCAGCTATTTGGCGACAGGCGTTCACTCATCGCGTGTACCCTTGAGCTCTTGCTTTATGGCGTTGAAAATATCGTCGATAGCGCCGGAACCTTTCACACCGTGATATTTGCCCTCGGCCTTATAGAAATCGCGCAGAGGGGCGGTCTGACGGTTGTAGACCTGCAGACGCTCGTTGATGGTCTCGAGATTGTCGTCGGAGCGGCCGCTGTCCTGTCCGCGCTTGAGCAGACGGTCAATCAACTCGTTGTCCTCAACTTCCAGGCCCACAACGGCATGCACCTTGGAGCCGCGGCGGGCGAGCATCTCATTGAGAGCGCGGGCCTGCTCGATGGTACGGGGAAATCCGTCGAATATCACGCCGTTGGCTGTTTCGCCGTTGCTCTCCAGGGTATGGTCAAGTATGCTGATCATCAGTTCGTCAGGGATCAGATGACCCTGCGAAATATAACTGTCGGCGAGTTTGCCGAGATCTGTTCCGCGAGCTATATGGTCGCGCAGAAGGTCACCGGTCGATATATGATAAAGTCCGTACTCATCTATCAGTCGGGCGCTCTGTGTGCCTTTGCCACTGCCCGGAGCTCCAAATACCACTAAGTTGTACATAGTATATCCAATGTTATGTTGCGTTCGACAATAGTTTTAATCATGTTCCTCGCTCAGCACCCAGATATCAGGCAAATTCCGTGCCAGACCGTCAATGTCGAGTCCGTAACCTATGATAAAATCCTGGGGAATCTCAAAGCCCACGTAATCAGGCTTCACGTCAGCCTGCAGCGATTCGGGCTTGAAAAGCAGCGTGGCCACCTTCACCTCGGCGGGGTTCTTTTTCTTAAGGTCGTTGACCAGGCGGGCGATGGTATGGCCGGTATCCACAATATCTTCGACCACAATCACAGTGCGGCCTTCGATATCCTCGGCAAGGCCGAGCACCTCCTTGACCACGCCGGTGGAGCAGGTGCCCTCATAGCTTTTCAGACGGATAAACGAAATCTCGGCATCGTGGATGTCGACAGCCCTGAACAGATCTGAAGCGAAAGCAAACGCTCCGTTGAGCACACACAGAAACAGCGGCCGCTGTCCTTGACATTCCGCCGTCACCTGCTTGGCCAGTTCGCTGATACGCGCCTGTATCTTCTCCTTTTCAAGATACGGCACAAAATGCATTCCCTTATATGTTACCTGTTTCATCGGGCTATTATCGTAGATATTATTATTAAATTGAGGCAAAATTACGAAAAATCTCTATTAGAGAAAAGAGAATTTTTATAATTTTGTAACCTTAAAAGTTACAGCGTAATATGAAACTATTTACCAACGAAGATATCCGCGCCATAGAGCGCCAGACGCTTTCAGCCGAAGCAATTACCATCCACACCCTTGTGCAGCGCGCCGCCGCCGGCATTGCCGACGAGGTAGCTCAGCGCTGGCGCACCTCGAAGCGCATCGTGGTGTTTGCCGGCCCGGGCGGCAACGGCGCCGACGCCCTCGCAGCCTCGGCTCTGCTCATTGACCGCGGCTACAATCCTGAGATCCACCTGTTCAACATCGGCGGCAACGCCCTCAACGATGCATGCCGCCGCTGCCGCGACAATATGCGCAACAACTACCCCGACGCCGATTTCCACGAAGTCACCGCAAGCTTCAATCCCCCGATGCTATCGGAAACTGACCTCGTGATCGACGGTCTCTTCGGCTCGGGGCTCCGCGAGCCCCTTTCAGGCGGCTTCCTCATGCTGGTGCGCTACATCAACGAGAACAACCCCACCGTGGTATCAATCGACGTGCCCAGCGGCATGTTCGGCGACTGGAACCATCAGGTGTCACCCCGCAACGTGATCCACGCCCACCTCACCCTGGCAATACAGTTTCCACGCATCTCCTTCTTCATGCCTGAGAGCGCCGAACTGCTCGGCACATGGAAAACCATCGACATAGGCCTCTCGCGCCAGGCCATCGACAAATGCAAGAGCAATTTCCATCTGGTTGAGGAACACGAAATCCATAACTTGCTCCGTCCGCGTCCGCTCTTCTGCTCAAAGGCTGACTTCGGCTCGGCTCTCATAGTGGCCGGCCGCTACGGCATGGGCGGAGCCGCCGTGCTCGCTGCCACCGGCGCCATCCGCGCAGGCGCAGGCAAGGTGACGCTCTACTCCCCCCAGTGCCTCTATCCGGTGGCCCAGACTGCCATTCCCGAGGCTATGTTCGAAGCTGACGATGACAAGCTCATGATATCGCAGGTGCGCGTGGACCATCCCTATACGGCCTACGCCATCGGCCCGGGCCTCGGCACATCGGAAGTCACCGTCAACGCCGTTGAGACCTTCATCAAGCAGACAAAATCGCCGATTGTCATCGACGCCGACGCACTCAACTGCATAGCCCGCCGCCCGGCAATCCTAAACTCGCTCCCCATCCTCTCGGTAATAACCCCACACGCCGGCGAGTTCGACCGATTGTTCGGCGAGCAGACATCCCACGAGGCCCGCATCCTCAAGGCCATTGAGATGAGCCGCTACTACAATATCCTCATCTTGCTCAAAGGCCACTACTCCGCCCTGATCCGCCCCGACGGCAAGGTGTATTTCAACTCGTCGGGCACCCCGGCTCTTGCCACTCCCGGCAGCGGCGACGTGCTGACCGGCGTCATCACGGCCTTCCTCGCCCAGGGCTACAAGCCTGAGGTCAGCGCCATCATAGCTCCCTTTGTCCACGGCATGGCCGGACGCCTTGCCGAAAAGACCCACGGCCAGTTCGGCGTAGCCGCCTCCGACGTGGCCCTCAACATCGGCACCGCCATCATGAACATCATGCAGCCTAACAATTCATTATGAGACGATTAACCATAGCACTCCTCGCTGCGGCCGCACTCCTCCCCTCCGCTGCGCAGACCACCCAGAAACTCTCGGCCGGAAAAACCAACGAGTACGGCCTGATCTACACACTTCCCGTAACCTCATTTGACATAACCGTGGTGGCCGAGAAGGTCATAGAGACCCCCGGCGAGTTTTACCGCTACGCCGGCAAATACCTCGGCATCGACCCCATCACAGCCCCGTCTACCACCTATTCGCTCTCGAAAGTGATAGTGACGCCCCGCGCCATTCCCTCAAGAAACGAAAAATATCTGGTGCAGTTCAAATCGGGTTCCACCCCGTTTATGATCCTCTCCGATAAGGATTTCCCGCTGGCCATCAACACCGAACAGGTCACCGCGCCGGAGGCTCCCGCCCTGCCCGAGTCGACCGTCCCCGAGCCATCGATTCTTGAGACCCCCGTAGCCCGTCAGGCCATGACAGCCGAGATGCTCCAGTCAACCTCCACGGCCAAACGCGCCGAACTTGCCGCAGCCCGCATCTTCGAACTTCGCCAGAGCCGCTCCGACATAATCTCGGGCAATGCCGACAACATGCCGTCCGACGGCAAGGCCATGCAGCTGGCACTCGACAATCTCGCTGCCCAGGAAGCCGCTCTGACTGCCATGTTTGCCGGTACCCGACAGACTGCCACCGAAGTTGCGACGTTCGACTTCACCCCCACGGCCGACATTGAAGATCTCCGCACCGTCATAGCCCGAATATCATACTTCAAAGGCATTGTGGAGCCCATCGACCTCTCGGGCGAGCCCATCTACCTCTATTTCAAGGTCACCGCCCACGGCAAACTCCCCGTCAACGAGAAAGGTGAGCAGAAACGCTTCCCCAAAGGTGGCTTCGCCTACTGCATCCCCGGATTAGCCGAAATAACCTTAACTGACTTCAGCGGCCGCAAACTCTTCTCACAGAATTTCGACGTGGCCCAGTTCGGCGTGGTGTTCGGCCTGGACCCCAACCTGTTCACTGACAAGAAAGCCCCGGCCTACGCCATCCTCAACCCTCTCACCGGAGCCATCACCGAGATAGGCACCGTCCAGTAATCCCCCTCCCCAAAAATATCAAGCGCCCGCTGCCGTTTATTCGGCGCGGGCTCTCGGTTTTCTATCCGTCAATGCGTTACATATACCGGTTGAGTTCATCGGGAGTGAAAGTAACATCGAAGCTTTCGCCGGTCTTGCTGCCGTAGTAATGGTATTTCAGGCCTTTTTCGAGAGGCACAATGATTTTAAAAATCCGCTTTATCATAGGATCAGCGAAACTCGTACTAATGTTAGCCTTGGCCTCGCCGGATTCTACAGCATCCTTACATAGGACAAAATCATAGGTTTCTTCCTCAATGCAGATATCGTAAACCAGATAATCGCCGTCGTCATAGGAGCGTATAATGTCCATGCCACTCTCTATGTTTGTAGGATACAGTTTGTTCTCCTGAGTGATCATATTTTTCAACAACTGTCGGTTTATCTCGGTTTCCGACACTGGATTATCCTTAATTTTCTTAAGGTCATCAAGCGATAATGTCACCTTCAAGGTTTCACCGGAAGAATCACCTTTATAGATGGCGCCAAGCCCCACCTCGGCATCGATCATCTGGTCAAGCATTTTCTTGTTCTCTTCTCTTGAAAAGAGCAGCTTCAGTTGATCGCGGGCAGTCTCATTACTGGTTTTCTTAAGTTCATCGATACTTAACGCATCCTCATTGATTGTGTAGTGAAACTGCACCTCCATGGCGTCATCATCAAACTCTATGCTGCTCATCTGACCCATTTCGCCCATATCCACGGGACATTGTTTGTTGGCCTCCTCAAGGGCAAGCTTAAGCTTGTTGACTTTTTCACTCTGACAGCCGGCGGCCATTATTACTATAGCTGCCAGTGACAGAATTGTAAGTATTTTTTTCATAGTAATATGCGTTTTTAATGGTTGAATTTAAGGCGATTGGCGGCAGAGGAATACGGATTATTCCTCTGCGTTGTCAGTGCTGGAGAGGCCTTCGAGATCCATGTTGCTCATATCCTCTACAATTTCGGTGCTGTCACGATCATCCGAGGCCTCCATCTGGGGTTTCGGGCCTATGCTGTCATCGAAAAGAAACGTGTCATAGAACCAAAAGCCGAAGGCCACGGCAAATACAGCAATTACTATCCACATCAATACTTTCTTCATATCTTTCTATCGTCTATAGTTCTTTAATTAGAAACTTAATATCAATTACCACTATCGCCATGGCCATGCTTGCCGAGGTCAAGCTTACCGGATCCTTGCTCTCCATTACCTCCTGCAACTTCATTGAGCACTTCTCTGGCCACATTTTCTTCCTGCTGAGGATGCTCCTTTTTGTAACGTTCGAGCATCTCATCACAACGTTTTTTATAAGCCTCCTCTGATTCGCCTTCTACTTTTTCGGGGAGTTTAAAATCGGCTTCCTCGATGGTCCCTTCAGGATGTTCGGGGTTTACTACAGGAGTCTGAACAGTCCCGGATTTTTTGTCATTTTCCGGGTTCTGTTTGTCCGTTTGCTCGGTCTTTTCGCGGCCATCATTTTCATCGTTGCCTTTCTTTTCGCCGTTGCTGAAGCCGATGAAATAAACAGCAGCAAGCAATGCTATTACTACGATAACGGCAATCGATATCAGAGTGGTGCGGTTCATCATCACCTTTCCTTTAGGCACTTCCGTAGTAGCCACGGTGGAGTATTTGTCAATAGTGGGAGCCGGCATAGGCATGGGAGCGGGCGCCGGAGCCACGGAAACTGCCGGAGCTGCAGCTGCATCAGGAATCTCGGCCGGTGCCTGAGGCATCCGCACTTCCTGAACATCGCTTACTATCACGCCATCATTGGCAATACCCTCCTCAATGTGAATGAGATAGGCCGAATAATTATCGTTGGAGTGCTCGGCGCACTGCTCGGCTATCATCTTCATGCGCTCCTCGTCAGTGAAGTTGCTGTCGGTGCAGAGGCTGCAGAGCATCTCCTCGGTCATGGCGCCGCTGACGCCGTCGCTGCAAAGGAAAAAGATATCATCGGGCTGCACATCGTTGGTGCGATAGAACGTGGCACCGTCACGGCGGTCATCGCGGGGCTGCATGGCGCGGGTTATCACGTTCTTGCGGGGATGGTTCTCGGCCTCGGCCTCGGTGATGACTCCGGCGCGCACCAGTTCGTTGACCAGCGAATGATCCTGAGTGCGGTGGATTATCTTATAGACTCCGCCTGCACCGGTGGGGCGCAGATGATACACGCGGCTGTCGCCTATGTGGGCCACGTAGACCATCGTGTCAGATAGATGCAGAAGAGTGAGCGTGGTGCCCATCTTCTTCTCCGAGCGGCTATGATCCTTGGCAATAAGAGCCTCGTAAGCAGCCGTCAGCGCGTCGCGGAGCAGGTCGGGACCGAAGGGCTCAGAGTCATGAGCCTTCAGATAGGCGGGCAGAGTCTCACACACCGTGGAGCTCGCCACTTCGCCGGCCTCATGGCCGCCCATACCGTCACAAACCAGAAAAGTACGGTCATTGACCGTAGCCTCTCCCGGTAAAGGATAGATGCTGTCCTCCTGATTGCTGCGTTTTCCTCGCTCGTTCAGGCATATTGGCTTATATATCTTCATTTTATATTTGGTTCTTCGTTGTTTAATTTCGGTTATCGGGGTTATCGCCGTGAAGCCTGTCATCGGGTGACTTCAAAGCGGAGTTTCGTGTTGCCGATCTCTATGATGTTGCCGGGCTGAAGGGTTATCACATCATGAGCGCCCAGACGATTGCCGTTGACCTTCGTGCCGTTTTTGCTGCCGAGGTCACGGAGATTGTGCTCGATGGTGCCATGCTTGGTCTGACGCATCTCTATCTCAATGTGGCGGCGGCTCATCAGCTCGTCCTTAGTGGGCAGCGGAGTATTGACAGTCACCACATTGCTGCTGCGCCCTATCTCGTTCTTGCCCATGCGGAGCTCCACTATCTTGTTGCCGAACCATGAGCTGTTATCGCTCTGGAGCACCAGAAAACCGGGACGCATGTTGTCAATGTCGAGAATCTCGGTTTTGCTTTCTGCAGGACCGATCTTTATAGTTTCATCCTCAAGTATTTCCGTTACTTTAGGCTGAGGCTTGACGCTGAACTCGGTAAGCTCGCCGATATGGCCGCAGGCGGGACATTTGACCGCCTTGGGCAACTTGTCGGCGCTAAGTTTCAGAGAACTGTGGCACTGCGGACACACAAGTTTGTCACCTGCCGCCGGGGCATCCGGCTTTACTCCAAGCAAATGCGCTCCTGAAACATTGGCCGGATGCTCATCCTTCATCATCAGGAACTGACCTACGCCATACACGTGGCTGCAGTTGGGACACCGGATTTTCTTTGACTTTTCATCGTCAAACTGGACTTTTGTGCCGCAGCCCGGGCATATTCTCTGAACTTTCATTTTGCTCTGCGTCTTTTTATGGTTTGTCAATAAGCCGTTTCGTTACTGGATGTCGATGTCGTCCATCATCATGTCGTCAGTCATCTCCATGCCCGGGTCGTCGCCCATGCTCATATCTATCTGATCGGGACCGCTCACTTCGTAATCGGCATCGGCAACCTCGGCTATCATGGCTTCATCAGCATCAATCGCCATTACCTCATCGGCATAGTCGGCAGATTCTGCTTCGTCATATTCCTCAAATGCCACCAATTCGTCGAGAAGAGCCTTTTCGGCATCTGAAGTCACGAGGGTCTCGCCATCGTAGTTCACGGCCAGTTCCTCACCGCCGGCCTCAGCCTCGGCAACGGCTGCGCTATCCACCATCGCCACCACCTCGCCACGGCTGTCGAGCACGGGCTGAAGGTCGCCGTCGAGCCACACCTGCATCGGTTCGCCTGTGATGGCATTGGCCATTATCACGTAGGCGTTTCCGTGAGAGTCATACATCGGCTGGCTCATGACCGGCCCGGCGGGGTCGGCAGGCACAGGTTCCTCACCTATAGCGCCGGCAGCCAGCAACGGTTCGCTCCAGTCATGGTTGGTGAATTCAGCGCGATAACTTTCGGGGAGGGCGCTCCATTCGTCAGCGTAATAAGTGCCGTAGACACCGCCGCGCCATGTGAACACGCCGTTGGAGCCTACCTGGGCTCGGGCAGCGGCAAAGGCCTCATTGAAGCTCATATCGTCGCTCGGAGCGGTTGCCACGGTTATCTCGTCCATTGAGGGCACCTCCATGTTCTGCGACTGGCTGCTTATGTTGGCGGCGTCGACGTTCTGGCCGTAATATGCCTGTGATGCGGCGTTAACTGCATGACCCACGAACGCCATATCGGCCTGGCCGAAATTCATTCCCTGAGCGGGCTGCCCGGCAGTATCGAACACGGCACCGGTAGCGGCATGGTAGATGCCGTTGGCGTCGATATCCTGCCCCGATATCTCTATACCTGACACTGCCGCATCTTCATCCTTGCCTTCAGTCATACCTACGGCCGCATGAGCGGCATGGCGCATGTTGGAGTAAATGCTGTCGCCGTCAAGCACTTCAGCTTCGGCTATCATCTCGCCGCCGTCAGTCACTGCGGTAGCTGCAGATGCTACGTCATTGTCGACAATCTCACCGTTCTGCACATCGGTAGAGTCCGAATCGCTGTCGACAGGTTCGGCCGTGGGTATCGCGACATCCTGCTCTGTCATTCGGGGCGAGTGGCTATAGGCATTGATGCCTGCTGCACCGGCCACGCCGGCTATCACGCCGACAGCACCGAGAGCGGCTACACGGCCTCGCGACATGCCTTTTTTGGCGCCGCGGCGAGCAGCGTTCTTGACAGTTTCTTCGCCGGCAGGTGCTGACGGCGGTGTGACAGCGTCAAGCTTCTGTGTCTCGTCGTTTTTCACTGTCTCTTCATTGTTGCGTACGGTTTCGTCGAACTGACTATTGTCGAGGATTTCGGTTTTCTCTGCCATGGTAATCGGGGTTATTTGGGGTGATTTTTGTTCGTTTTGAATATAATGACTCGGTAATATCACGAATATATCACCTCATTGAATATTTTTTTGTAAATCGGATCAGCTTCCCTGCAACTGAGCCAACTGATAGTCGGATATGCTGATGCCCTTCTTGCATGCGGGGCAGCCTCCCTTGTTGACATACCAGTCAAAGGTGTGGGCTTTCCAGGAAGTGTGGCAGTCAGGGCACTCGAATTTCATGTCGTACTCGGCATTAAGCTCATCGATGCGCTCGCGCAAGGCCAGGCTTGATTTTGCCGCCCATTTGTTAGCTACGATAAACACTATTATCGTCAGTACACCGCCGATCACGAGCAAAGGCACTTTCATGTCGTCCTCCACCGTAGCGCCGAGGAGCGAGGTGACAACGCCGAGGAGCATACCGGGCCCCATGCGCTTGATCATACTGTCACTCTGCATCTTGGCGGTAAGTTCCTTGACCTCGCGCTTGTAGTCATAATAATAGCTTCCGAGGCTCATCACTTTTTGGTTGAACTCGTCAGTCGGATTCAGGTGTTTATATCCCGAATCCGATTTGATGCCTACGGTGCCAAGAATATCGCCTACTATCACCTTATAGCCATTGGGCGCACCAAGCTCTATTACATCATTGGCTTTAACCACCTTGCTTTTTACGCTTACACCGCCAACATAGGTGCCGTTAGCCGAATCGGTGTCGACGATCATGTATTCACTGCCGTCAACAATCAGTTTGGCATGCCGGCGGCTTACGCCGCGGGCATCGCCCGGCACTATAAAATTACCTGCCGGCACCTCTCTGCCTATCAGTATCTCTTTGGTTGCCATAATATTACTGTGTTTCTTTGACTATTTTACTTTTTCCTGCGATGATTGCCCGACTATTATCTATGCACTATGGCAATCAATGGTTTAACAACTTACAAAGATACTACTTTTAGAATCCTCCTAAAGTTAACAACAGTTAATTAACCAACCCAAAACACTCAATCAAAAAAATCGCCCCGGCGTGGATGCCGGAGCGACTTTTTATTCTAAGCTCTAAGATGATCAGGCCTGGGGCATTTTGGTCTTTTTGCCGTAGCCGTACTGAGCTGCTTCGCCGAGCTGCTCCTGGATGCGGAGAAGCTGGTTGTATTTGGCCATACGGTCAGAGCGGCTTGCAGAACCGGTTTTGATCTGGCCGGCGTTGGTGGCGACTGCGATGTCAGCGATGGTGGCATCCTCAGTTTCACCCGAGCGGTGAGAGATAACTGCGGTGTAGCCGTTGCGCTGAGCGAGTTCTACGGCGCGGAGGGTTTCGGTCAGAGAGCCGATCTGGTTAACCTTGACGAGGATTGAGTTGGCGCAGCCTTCTTCAATACCGCGTTCGAGATATTTTACGTTGGTCACGAACAGGTCGTCGCCAACGAGCTGGCAACGTTTGCCGATCAGATCGGTGAGGATCTTCCAGCCTTCCCAGTCGTTTTCGGCCATACCGTCCTCGATTGAGTCGATAGGATATTTCTCAACGAGGGTCTGAAGATATTTAGCCTGCTCTTCGGAGGTGTATGTAGCACCGTCTTTCTCTTTTTCAGCACCGTTGTTGAGCGCGCTGTAGTGATATTTGCCATCGCGATAGAATTCGGATGAAGCGCAGTCAAGACCGATGGTGACGTCCTTGCCGGGAACGTAGCCGGCGAGTTCGATAGCCTTGATGATGCAGTCGAGGGCGTCCTCGGTGCCGTTGAGCTTGGGAGCGAAACCGCCTTCGTCACCTACTGCGGTAGAGAGGCCGCGGTCGTGGAGCACTTTCTTGAGGTTGTGGAACACCTCGGTGCCCATGCGGATGCCTTCTTTGAAGCAGCATGCACCGATGGGACGGATCATGAATTCCTGGAAGCAGATAGGAGCGTCGGAGTGTGCGCCGCCGTTGATGATGTTCATCATCGGAACGGGGAGAACGTAAGAGTTGCAGCCGCCGATATATTTGTAGAGGGGGAGGTCGAGATAGTCAGCAGCGGCTTTGGCTACGGCGAGTGATACGCCGAGGATAGCGTTGGCACCGAGGTTTGACTTGGTGTCTGTGCCGTCGAGAGCTATCATGGTCTCGTCAATCTTGATCTGGTCGAGAGCGCTCATGCCGATAAGAGCCTGGGCGATGGGGCCGTTGACGTTGGCTACGGCTTTCTGTACGCCTTTGCCCATGTAACGCTTCTTGTCACCGTCGCGGAGCTCGAGAGCTTCGTTAACACCGGTCGATGCGCCGGAGGGAACTGATGCACGGCCAAATGCGCCTGATTCGAGAATTACATCTACTTCTACTGTGGGGTTGCCACGCGAATCGAGCACCTCACGGCCAATGATTTTTTCAATTTTCATAATTCCTTAAAACTTAAAAAATTGGTTATTGTATTACTGTTCAAAATCTTTATTTTCTTCTATCCGCAAAGTTAATAAAAATCTTTAGTAAAATTATTATTTTACCAATTTTTGTACTCTATTATCACTCTTTATTTCCGTCGCCGTTTCCAATGCCGGGACGCTCGCTGATTATCAGCAACGCATCACCCGGACGGAGCCGCCGTTTGCCGTCCGGCACCATGTAGCGGCCATCGCGACGGATCATCATCACCAGGCCGCCTACCGGCAGATGAATGTCGGCCAGCGTGTCGCCCCCTGCGAGGTCATTTTCCTGAAGCACAAGCGTCTGGAGTTCGGTAGGCAGCGCTTCGTCAATCTCCACGCCGAACTGCTCGGGCTCCTCACCGCTCTTGTCAATAAGGTTAAGCCGCCGGGCCGAGGCCAACACCGTGGTACCCTGGAGCAGAAGAGACAGCAGCGTCACGAAAAACACAATATTGAATATCTGCGAAGCTCCCTCCACATCGGCCACCACGGGATAGGTGGCGAAGATGATCGGCACGGCTCCGCGCAGGCCCACCCACGACACAAACACGCGGGCACGGTTGGAAATCTTTCGGAACGGTGCCAGACAGAGCAGTACGCTCAGAGGTCTCCCCACAAAAATCATGAACATCCCGATGAGCAGCGACACGGCACCAACCTGCAGCATCTCGTGAGGATTGACAAGCAGTCCCAGCATCATGAACACCACTATCTGAGCAAGCCATGTGATGCCGTCCATAAAGCGCGTCACGCCGCGTTTCCATGGCAGCCGCGAATTACCCGTCACCATGCCGCAGATATACACCGCCAGATAGCCGTTGCCCTGCAGAAGCGATGTCACGGTGAAAGTCAGAAACACCATACCGACCATCAGTATGGAGATCATGGCCGTAGACTGCCCGGAGTCCTCGCTCCGGCTCTCCCCTATCCTTCGGTAGGCCTCGGCCAGTTTCACCCCGAGGTAGCCTGTGATGAATCCCATGGCACCGCCAACGCCGAACTGCAGCAACAGTTGCAGCAGAATCGCGCCCGCCGACAAGCCGTCGCCCACCGTTGCACATTCTATCAATATGATAGTGAGCATATAAGCCATCGGATCATTGGAGCCGCTCTCAAGCTCGAGCATAGGCCGCAGATTCTCCTTGAGCTTCATATTCTTCGAGCCAAGGATGCCGAACACAGAAGCCGAGTCAGTCGACGACATCGTGGCCGCCAGAAGCAGCGAAGGAATGATGGCGAAATGGATATTGGTCCAGCTCATGCCTGACAGCCAGAAGATGAAGCCGCCGGTCAGTAGTGCCGTAAGCAGCACTCCGGCGGTCGAAAGCACCAGCCCCGGCGCAATCACCGGCCGGACGGCCCTTACGCTCGTCGACAGACCGCCGCTGAACAATATGATGCAGAGCGCCACCATACCGCCGAACTGCGCCGTGTGCATGTCATCGAAATGGAAGCCCACGCCATCAGTGCCGAACAGCATGCCTACGATAAGAAACACCAGCAGCAGAGGCAGCCCCGTGCGATAGCTCGACCGTCCGATCAGCACTCCCACAATCAGGAGCAGAGAACTGACCAGCAGAATATTTTCACCACTAATAATCATTCCGTCTTTATCTCGTAATATGGCCGAATATCGGCCCCGACTACAAATTTACAACTTTTCAGCAACCGATCCAAATCCATTGTTTTCCACGCCGCCACAAAACGACAACCTGCCGCAATCCACACGTTATTTGTGCGATTTGCAGCAGGTCATATATGCCGTTGTCCGGCAGCCCGAAGGCTCGACGGAATTTATTATTCGGCGGCAGGAGCCTCGGCAGCGGGTGCTTCAGCGGCAGGTGCGGCGGCTTTTGAACCACGGCGCGAGCGACGGGTGCGGCCCTCTTTCTTGGCGCCTTTCTCCTTGAGCATGTTTTCGTTGTAATCAACGAGCTCAATGAAGCACATCTGGGCGTTGTCGCCGAGACGGTAGCTGGTCTTGAGGATGCGGGTGTAACCACCGTTGCGTTCTGCAATTTTCTGGGCCACTTCGCGGAAAAGTTCGTTGACAGCTTCCTTGTTCTGGAGGTAGCTGAACACGAGGCGGCGGTTGATCATGGTGTCGTCCTTGGCACGGTTGATCAGAGGCTCGGCGTACATGCGGAGTGCCTTGGCTTTGGCCAGAGTGGTGAAGATACGCTTGTGAAGGATAAGCGATATGGTCATGTTGGCAAGCAGGGCGTCGCGATGGGCTTTTTTACGACCGAGATGGTTGAATTTTTTATTATGTCTCATCGTTTATTTTACTCTTTATCTAATTTGTATTTTGAAATATCCATCCCAAACGAAAGGTTGAGGTTGGCCAGCAGATCGTCAAGCTCGGTGAGCGACTTTTTGCCGAAGTTGCGGAACTTCAGCAGGTCGTTGCGGTTGAACACCACGAGTTCGCCGAGTGTCTCCACCTCTGCGCTCTTGAGGCAGTTGAGGGCGCGCACTGACAGGTCCATGTCGACGAGCTTCGACTTGAGAAGCTGACGCATGTGGAGCACCTCTTCATCGAATTCTTCGTTTTCCTCGTGTTCTGACGATTCGAGGGTGATCTTTTCGTCAGAGAAGAGCATGAAGTGGTAGATGAGGATTTTGGCTGCTTCCTTGAGAGCGTCCTTCGGGAGTATCGATCCGTTGGTCGTGATTTCAAGAGTCAGTTTATCGTAGTCGGTTTTCTGATCGACGCGGAAGTTTTCAACGGCTATCTTTACGTTTTTGATCGGAGTGTAGATGGAGTCGATGGCAATTACGTTGACATCGTCGCCGGGCACAACGTTTTCGTCGGCCGGCACCCATCCGCGACCTTTATTGATTGTAAATTCAAGCGTGAAACTTGCGGCGGGATCCAAATGACAGATAACGAGGTCGGGGTTGAGTACTTCAAAACCGGTCAACACTTTTCCAAGGTCGCCGGCGGTGAACACTTCGGTTCCGGCTACTGTGACTGAAGCCTTCTCAGCGTCGGTGTCCTCAACAATCTGCTTGAGGTCAACCTTCTTGAGATTAAGAATGACGTTGGTCACATCCTCTTTAACTCCGGGGATGGTGTCAAACTCGTGTTTCACGCCATCGATTTTAATCGATGAGATCGCATAGCCCTCGAGTGAAGAGAGGAGTATGCGGCGAAGCGCGTTACCGATAGTTATACCATAGCCCGGCTCCAATGGCTTGAACTCGAACTTGCCGAAATGGTTGTCGGCCTCCAACATCAATACCTTGTCAGGTTTTTGAAATGCTAATATAGCCATGTGGATCTGTCTTTTTATTTATTATTTAGAATACAACTCGACGATTAACTGCTCCTTGATGTTTTCAGGGATATCTTCGCGGGCGGGCACGTGAAGCAGTTTGCCTGCTTTCATGCTCTCGTCCCATTCGAGCCAGGGATATTTCGAGTGATTGAAGCCTGCGAGGCAGTCGGCGATCACTTCGAGTGATTTTGATTTTTCGCGTACGCCCACCACGTCGCCGGGAACAACGGCATAGGAGGGAATATTGACTACAGCGCCGTTGACGGTGATGTGACGGTGAAGTACGAGCTGACGGGCGGCTGCACGGGTGGGTGCGATGCCCAGACGGTAAACCACGTTGTCAAGGCGGCCTTCGAGGAGCTGCAGGAGCACCTCACCGGTGATACCTTTGGTGCGTGATGCTTTGTCGAAGAGGTTATGGAACTGCTTTTCGAGCACTCCGTAGGTATATTTGGCTTTCTGCTTCTCACGGAGCTGTACGCCGTATTCCGAGGTTTTGCGGCGTTTGTTCTGGCCATGCTGGCCGGGGGGGAAGTTTCTTCTGGAGAGTACTTTGTCCTCGCCGAAGATGGGCTCGCCGAATTTACGGGCGATTTTGGATTTAGGGCCTGTATATCTTGCCATTTTATTTTCTGATTATTGTTGTGGTTGTTGCCGGTGCCGTGCTGAGTCGGTTTAGTGCAGCCGCGATCATAGAGAGGTGATAAATATGATCTATTTCACATTGCCGTGCTCGGGCTTTCGGCGCCTGATGGCTTTTGATTTTGAATTAACTTTACGGGGCGTAAGTGCCAAAGCGGTGACTCCCTGAGGGGTCAGAGCTGAAAGCAGAATTATACGCGACGACGTTTGGGAGGACGGCAACCGTTGTGGGGAAGCGGTGTAACGTCGATGATTTCAGTTACTTCAATGCCTGCGCCGTGTACGGTACGGATGGCTGATTCACGGCCGTTGCCGGGACCTTTCACGTAGGCTTTAACTTTACGGAGTCCGAGGTCGTAGGCCACTTTCGCACAATCCTGTGCGGCCATCTGGGCGGCATAGGGTGTGTTTTTCTTTGAGCCACGGAAGCCCATCTTGCCTGCGCTTGACCAGGATATCACCTGACCTTCGGAGTTGGCTAAGCACACAATAATGTTGTTGAATGAAGAGTGCACGTGGAGCTGGCCGGCGGCATCAACTTTGACGTTTCTCTTCTTAGCTGCGACTGTCTTTTTTGCCATATTGTTTTATTATTTAGTAGCTTTCTTCTTGTTAGCGACTGTTTTCTTGCGGCCTTTGCGGGTGCGGGCGTTATTCTTGGTGCTCTGACCGCGCACGGGGAGACCGATACGGTGACGGATGCCGCGGTAGCAACCGATATCCATGAGGCGCTTGATATTGAGCTGGATTTCGCTGCGGAGATCACCTTCCACTTTGTATTCGTTGCCGATTACCTCGCGGACCTTGGCGGCCTGGTCGTCAGTCCAGTCCATAACTTTGATGTCTTTGTCAACGCCGGCTTTTTCGAGTATTGATTTTGCGGCGCTTCGGCCGATGCCGAAGATATAAGTCAAGGCTATCTCACCTCTTTTGTTCTGGGGGAGGTCAACTCCCACTATACGTACTGCCATATATCGTTTTGACTGTTTATTTTTTTTGCAAAATTAATAAAAAAAATCAACCTTGACGCTGTTTGTATTTGGGATTTTTCTTGTTGATCACGTAAAGGCGACCTTTGCGGCGGACGATTTTGCTGTCCGGGGTGCGCTTTTTGACTGAAGCTCTTACTTTCATTGTATTTCGTTTTTTTCGTTTTTGTTATTTGTATCTGAATGCAATGCGTCCTTTTGAGAGGTCGTAGGGCGACATTTCCACGCGGACACGGTCACCGGGCAGGATCTTGATGTAGTGCATGCGCATCTTACCCGAGATATGGGCGGTGATTTCATGTCCGTTTTCCAGTTCCACACGGAACATGGCATTGGACAATGCCTCGACTATGACTCCGTCTTGTTCGATTGCAGCTTGTTTTGCCATAATGATAACGCTGTTGGGGGGGGGATGATTATTTGATGATCAGATAAATCGTTCCTGAAGTACTTCGTATATGGGTTCGTAGGATGTAAGGATTTCGGGGCGACCGTTGATGACGGCCAGAGTGTGCTCGTAATGGGCGGAGGGCTTGCGGTCGCGGGTGCGGCATGTCCATCCGTCGCGTTCGATGACTATGTTGCGCGAGCCGAGATTGATCATCGGTTCGATGCACAGACACATTCCCGATCGGATGAGCGGGCCTGTGCCGCGACGGCCGTAGTTGGGCACTTCGGGGTCCTCATGCATCTTGCGTCCGATGCCGTGGCCACACATTTCGCGGACCACACTGTAACCGCGGCGCTCGCAATAGGTCTGCACGGCGTTGGCAATATCGCCTATGCGGTTGCCTTCCTTACATGCTTCGATGCCTTTGTAAAGGGATTCCTTGGTGGTGCGGCAAAGCCGGTAGACTTCATCGGAGATTTCACCGACGGGGAATGTGTAGCACATGTCGCCGTTGAAACCGTCGAGTTCCACCACTGTGTCGGCACCGAGGATGTCGCCTTCACGAAGTACGTAGTTGGAGGGGAATCCGTGAACTACCGTTTCGTTGATTTCCCAGCAAACTGCTGCGGGAAAGCCGCCGTAGCCGAGGCAGGCGGCTTTTCCTCCATTGTCGTGAATAAATTCACGAGCAATGGATTCAAGCTTATTGGTGGTGACACCCGGAGCTACCCGGCGGGCTACTTCGCCAAGGGTCGCGCTGACAAGAGCGCAGGCTTTGCGCATCTTCTCAAGTTCTTCGGGGGTCTTAAGGTAGATCATTAATTATCGTCTTTTAGTTGGATAACTGTTTGACAGATGTTATTCGGAGGTTATCAATATGCGCTTCCGGTGGTGCGACCCTTGATCTTGCCGTCCTTCATGAGGCCGTCGTAGTGGTGCATCATCAGATGGCTTTCGATCTGCTGGAGGGTGTCAAGCACAACGCCTACCATAATGAGGAGTGATGTGCCGCCGAAGAACTGTGCGAAGTTCTGGCTGATACCGAAGAAGCGGGCGAAAGCGGGGAGGATGGCCACAATTCCGAGGAAAAGTGAACCGGGGAGTGTGATACGCGACATGATGGAGTCAAGATACTCGGCTGTTTTCTTGCCGGGCTTCACGCCGGGGATAAAGCCGTTGTTGCGCTTCATATCTTCAGCCATCTGTGTGGGACGGACGGTGATTGCAGTGTAGAAGTAAGTGAAGCCTACAATCATTATGAAGTAAACGAAGTTGTACCAGAATCCGTTGATGTCGGCGAATGCAGCGAAGAAGCCGCTGCCTGATTCATCGGCGCCGAAGCCTGCAAGTGTGATAGGCACGAACATGATGGCCTGGGCGAAGATGATAGGCATAACGCCTGCCGCATTCACTTTAAGGGGTATATACTGGCGCACACCGCCATACTGCTTGTTGCCGACGATACGCTTGGCATACTGCACGGGAACTTTGCGGGTGCCCTGCACGAGAAGCACTGCGCCGACAGTAACGGCGAAAAGGAGCACAACCTCCACGAGGAACATTACGAGACCGCCCTGTGCCATACCGTCGCCGGGGAGACGGCTGATGAATTCGAAGAACATGGCTTCGGGGAGGCGGGCGATAATGCCGACAAGGATGATGAACGAGATACCGTTGCCGATACCGCGGTCAGTGATGCGCTCACCGAGCCACATGATGAACATGGAGCCGGCAGCCAGAATGATGGTGAGATACACTATTGTCCAGAAGCCCATGGATGCGCCGCCGTTGACTGCGTTGACCTGGTGTGTGAGGTTCATCAGATAGGCGGGAGCCTGAAGCAAGAGGATGAGGACTGTGAGATAACGTGTGTACTGGTTGAGTTTCTGACGTCCGCTCTCGCCTTCTCTCTGCATTTTCTGGAATGAGGGGAGAACCATGCCGAGAAGCTGTATCACGATAGAAGCCGTGATATAGGGCATGATGCCGAGTGCGAAGATAGAGGCTTGCGAGAATGCGCCACCCGAGAACATGTCGAGGAGCTGCATCAGGCCGCTCTTATTGGTAAAATTCGAGAGTGCCTCGAGATCAGACGGACTGATGCCGGGGAGCACCACCTGGCAACCCAGGCGGTACACCACGACAAGCAGGAATGTTATGATCAGTCGCTGACGGAGCTCTTGAATCTTCCAGATATTTTGTAATGTTCTTATAAATCTCATTGGGAATATCAGATTTTTGAGATTGAACCGCCGGCTTCGACGATGGCTTTTTCGGCTGCAGCGGAGAATGCGTTGGCTTCAACGGCGACGGCGCGCGAGAGTGTGCCGTTGGCGAGCACTTTCACGAGCTGATTGCGTGAGATGAAGCCTGCTGCGCGAAGCTCATCGAGACCTACTTTCTCGAGTTCCTTAGCCTGAGCGAGGGCATCGATCTGATTGAGGTTGATGGCCTTGTATTCTACGCGATTGATGTTTTTGAAGCCGAATTTGGGGAGACGGCGCTGGAGAGGCATCTGACCGCCTTCGAAACCGATTTTGCGGCTGTAGCCAGAACGTGATTTAGCGCCTTTGTGACCGCGGGTTGATGTGCCTCCCTTGCCGGAGCCGGGACCGCGGCCGATGCGGGTTTTAGTTGTGACGGCGCCAACGGCGGGTCGGAGATTATTTAATTCCATGATTGTTTCTGATGTTTTATGTGAGTTATCAAGCCTTGGTAACGGTTACCAGATGGCTTACACGTTTTACCATACCCATCACAGAGGGGGTGTCCTCTTTAACCACGGTGTGGTTCATTTTCTTAAGGCCGAGTGCGTCGAGAGTGCGTTTCTGCACTTCGGGGCAGTTGATGCGGCTCTTTGTCTGTGTGATTTTAATCTGTGCCATTGTGATATGGGGGTTTAGCCTTTAAACACTTTTTCTACTGAGACGCCGCGGTTCTGGGCCACCTGAGCGGGTGAACGCATTTCGCCGAGGGCTTCGATGGTTGCCTTCACGAGGTTGTGGGGGTTTGACGAGCCTTTGCTCTTGCAGAGAACGTCAGTGATGCCCACGCTTTCGAGCACGGCACGCATGGCGCCGCCGGCCTTTACACCGGTACCGTGAGAGGCGGGTTTGAGGATCACGCGCGAACCGCCGAATTTGGCAATCTGTTCATGAGGAATGGTGCCTTTGTGCACGGGAACGCGGATGAGGTTCTTCTTGGCAGCTTCAACGCCTTTGGCGATAGCTGCGGTTACTTCGTTGGCCTTGCCGAGGCCCCAGCCTACGATTCCATCCTCGTTACCTACCACTACGATAGCAGCGAAGGTGAATGTGCGGCCGCCTTTGGTTACTTTGGTAACGCGGTTGATGGCGACGAGACGATCCTTGAGTTCAAGGTCGTTGGTAGATTTTACTCTGTTATTTTTTGTTGCCATGATTTGTTTAGAATTTAAGTCCTCCGTTACGGGCGGCGTCAGCCAGTGATTTAACTCTGCCGTGGAAGAGGTAGCCGTTGCGGTCGAACACTACTTCGGTGATGCCTGCCTCCTGGGCTTTCTTTGCTATTGATTCGCCAACTTTAGCGGCTATTTCTGATTTGGTGCCGCCTTCGATGCCTTTGGAGGATGCAGCAACGAGAGTTTTGCCTTCGAGGTCATCGACAAGCTGGACGTAGATCTGCTTGTTGGAGCGGAACACGCTCATGCGGGGACGGGCAGCGGTGCCTGAGATCTTGCCGCGGATGCGTGTTTTGATTTTGTTTCTTCTTTGTATCTTGGAGATCATGATTACTTTTTGTTTAATGGTTATTTAGCGCTTGCCGATTTACCAGATTTGCGACGGATGATTTCACCCACGAACTTGATACCTTTGCCTTTGTAAGGTTCGGGCTTGCGGAGCGAGCGGATCTTGGCGCATACCTGGCCGAGAAGCTGCTTGTCGTCGCTTTCGAGGATGATCAGGGGGTTCTTGTTACGTTCGCTTTTGGTTTCGACCTTGATCTCCGGGGGGAGTTTGATATATATTGCGTGTGAGTAACCGAGTGAGAGCTCGAGGACCTGGCCTGTAGCGTTGGCGCGGTAACCTACACCGACTAATTCCATTTCTTTGCGATAGCCTGTCGAAACGCCTACCACCATGTTGTGGATGAGCGCGCGGTAGAGACCGTGCTGGGCGCGGTGTTCGCGGTCATCGGAGGGACGGGTGAGAGTGAGGTGGTTGCCTTCGATGCTGACGGTGAGTTCGGGGTTGATGGTCTGAGTGAGCTGACCTTTGGGGCCTTTGACGGTTATTACGTTCTTATCCACGGTGACGGTTACGCCGGCGGGGATTTCAATCGGAGCTTTACCTATTCTTGACATATCTGTATCCTCCTATGATTAGTAAACATAACAAAGTACTTCGCCGCCTATTTTCTTCTCACGGGCTTCCTTGTTGGTCATGACGCCCTGTGAGGTGGAGAGGATGGCGATACCCAGACCGTTAAGAACTCGAGGCATATCTTTGTAGCCTGTATACTGGCGGAGACCCGGACGTGACACGCGCTTGAGGTCCTTGATGGCGTTCACGCGGTCAACGGGGTCATATTTAAGGGCGATTTTGATTACGCCGGCGGGGGTTTCACCCTCTATAAACTTATAGTTAAGAATATAGCCTTGTTCAAAAAGAATCTTGGTGATTTCTTTTTTCAAGTTTGAGGCGGGGATTTCCACTACGCGGTGGTTAGCCTTGATGGCGTTCCTCAATCTTGTCAGATAATCTGCTATGGGATCTGTCATTTTATATAATGTTTAAATTGATTCGGATTCACCGAACAATATTTAATACTCGCTGTAACAATTCTGTTTTTGTGAAGCGTTGTGATTGTTTTGGCTTACCAGCTTGCTTTCTTTACTCCGGGGATGAGACCGGCGGATGCCATTTCGCGGAACTGGATACGGCTCAGGCCGAACTGGCGCATGTAGCCTTTGGGACGTCCGGTGATGCTGCAGCGGTTGTGGAGACGCACTGAGCTGGCATTTTTGGGAAGTGCCTGGAGGGCTTCATAATCGCCGGCTTTCTTGAGGGCGGCTTTCTTGGCGGCGTATTTGGCTACCAGTTTGGCGCGTTTCACCTCGCGGGCTTTCATTGATTCTTTTGCCATATTTCTCTGTATGGGGATTAATTGTTTTTAGCGTTTTTGAAGGGGAGGCCGAAATGTTTGAGCAGCGCATAGCCTTCTTCGTCGGTATTGGCTGAAGTCACGAAGGTGATGTTCATACCGAGGAGCTTGCTGATGTTGTCAATGTTGATTTCGGGGAAGATGATCTGCTCGGTGATGCCTAGGGTGTAGTTGCCGCGGCCGTCAAGCTTGCCTTCGATGCCTTTGAAGTCGCGGATACGGGGAAGGGCGACGCGGATGAGGCGTTCGAGGAATTCATACATTCTGTCGCGGCGAAGAGTCACCATCACGCCTACGGGCATCTTTTTACGGAGCTTGAAGTTCGAGATGTCCTTCTTCGAGAGGGTGGCAACGGCTTTCTGGCCGGTGATGGCGGTGAGCTCGTTGATGGCAGTCTCGATGATCTTCTTGTCCTGGGTGGCTTCGCCGAGGCCCTGGTTGATTACGATCTTCTTGAGACGGGGCACCTGCATTACGGTGGTGTAATTGAATTCTTTTTCAAGAGCGGGTACAATGCGCTCGGTGTAGTCTTTCTTAAGTGTTGCGGTGCTCATTACTTGATCTCCTCTCCTGATTTTTTAGCGTAACGTACTAATTTACCTTCGTCGTTGCGACGGCGACCGATACGGGTAGGTTTACCTGTCTTAGGGTCGATGAGGCTGAGGTTCGAGATGTGAACCGGTGCTTCCATTTTTACGAGGCCACCCTGAGGATGCTTTGCATTGGGTTTGGTGGCTTTGGTGACATAGTTGATGCCTTCGACGATAGCGCGCTGCTTGTTAACGATAACTTTGAGCACACGACCGGTCTTGCCGCGGTCCTCACCGCTGAGCACATAAACGTTGTCGCCTTTTTTGATATGTAGCTTACTCATTATTTTTTGATGTTACTGGGGGTTAAAGTACTTCGGGTGCAAGCGAGACAATTTTCATGTTTGTGGCACGAAGTTCACGGGCCACAGGACCGAAGATACGAGTGCCGCGGAGCTCGCCGGCGTTGTTCAATAACACACAGGCGTTGTCGTCGAAACGTATGTAGCTGCCGTCGGCACGGCGGATTTCTTTCTTGGTGCGGACAACTACGGCTTTGGACACAGTACCTTTCTTTACGTCGCTTGAGGGGATGACGCTTTTTACCGATACTACGATGATGTCGCCCACAGTAGCGTAGCGACGACCGGTACCGCCGAGTACGTGAATGCACAGGGCTTCTTTGGCTCCGCTGTTGTCAGCAACGGTTAAACGGCTTTCAGTCTGTATCATAATTACTTAACTTTTTCGATGATTTCTACTAATCTCCATCTTTTGGTTTTGCTCAGCGGACGGGTTTCCATAAGGCGCACGGTGTCGCCTATGCTGCACTCGTTCTTTTCATCATGGGCGTGATATTTCTTTGTCTTGTTGACAAACTTGCCATAGATGGGGTGCTTCTCTTTCCATTTCACCATAACGGTGATGGTTTTGTCACCCTTGTTGCTCGACACAACCCCAATACGTTCTTTTCTTAAATTTCTCTTTTCCATTTCTTGGGATTATTTATTGTTAAGCTCGCGCTGACGCAACTCTGTCTTGACGCGTGCAATCATTTTACGGTCAGCAGTGATTTTAGCGGGATTGTCAAGAGGAGAGATGGAGTGGTTTATCTTAAGCTGTGCATATTCCTGCTCCATCTGCTCGAGACGGTCCTTGAGATCCTGCGTGGTCATTTCTTTGATTTCTTCTTTCTTCATAGCCTATTACACGTTTTGGGTAGGATCGTAATCACGACGGACAATAAATTTGGTAGTCACGGGAAGTTTCTGGGCGGCGAGGCGGAGGGCTTCCTTAGCGATGTCGAAGCTTACGCCTTCAACCTCGATGATAACGCGGCCGGGAGTAACGGGAGCCACGAAACCTTCGGGAGCACCTTTACCTTTACCCATACGTACTTCGGCGGGTTTCTTGGTTATAGGTTTGTCGGGGAATATTCTGATCCAGATCTGACCTTGACGCTGCATGTAACGGGTCACTGCGATACGGGCCGCCTCAATCTGACGACCTGTGATCCATTTTGACTCCAAAGTCTTTATGCCGAACGAACCGAAGGCCAACTGATTGCCGCGCATAGCGTTGCCTTTCATACGGCCTTTCTGCTGGCGGCGGAATTTAGTTTTCTTAGGTTGTAACATTGTTGTTAGGTTGAGGTGGTTTAACGGTTAGTTTTGGGTTTACGGCTGAGGCCACGGCCGCGTTCGCGGTTGCCGCCGTTGCCGCGACCTTCTTTGCCTGTGTTGGTGAACTGGGGAGCGAGGTCACGTTTTTCGTAAACTTCACCGCGGCAGATCCATACTTTTACACCGATGACACCTACTTTGGTGTGGGCTTCAACGAGTGCGTAGTCAATGTCGGCACGGAGTGTATGGAGTGGTGTACGGCCTTCCTTGAACATTTCGGAGCGGGCCATTTCAGCGCCGTTGAGACGACCGCTGACCTGAACCTTGATGCCTTCGGCGCCGGAGCGCATTGTCGAGGCGATAGCCATCTTGACAGCGCGGCGGTAAGCGATCTTGCCTTCGATCTGGCGAGCGATGGTGCTGGCCACGATCTGGGCGTCGAGTTCGGGGCGTTTCACTTCGAAGATGTTGATCTGAACGTCCTTGTCGGTGATTTTCTTGAGTTCTTCTTTGAGTTTGTCAACTTCAGAGCCGCCTTTGCCGATGATCAGGCCGGGGCGGGAGGTGCACACTGTGATAGTGATGAGCTTGAAGTTGCGTTCGATTACGATGCGTGACACGCTTGATTTGGCAAGGCGCACGTTGAGATATTTGCGGAGTTTGGAATCTTCAAGGATGGTATCGCCGTATTTCTTGCCGCCGTACCAGTTAGAGTCCCATCCACGGATTACACCTAAGCGGTTGCTTATCGGATTAACTTTCTGTCCCATTGTTAGCCTTTGTTATTTACGTTATCAATAGTGTCCACGATGAGGGTAACGTGGTTAGCACGTTTGCGAATTCTGTAACCGCGACCCTGGGGTGCGGGACGAAGACGTTTGAGCATGGGAGCGCAGTTTACGTAAACGGTGCTTACGCGGAGCATTCCGGCTTCAACCTGCTGCTGGTTCTTGGCTTCCCAGTTGGCGATGGCCGATTTGAGAAGCTTGTAGAGCTGAGCGGCGGCGTCTTTGTTTGAGAATCGGAGGATACCTAAAGCGCGGTTAACCTCTACACCGCGGATCATGTCGGCCACGAGGCGCATTTTGCGGGGTGATGAAGGTATGTTTGTAAGCTTGGCAAAAGCCACGTCTTTACGCGCTTCCTTTATTTTGTCGGCTGTTAATTTTTTTCTTACACCCATTTTATTTCGATCTTTTTTTATCTAAAAAGTTAATTACGGGCCTTATCATTTTTTGTTGCCGGCATGACCGCGGAAGTTGCGTGTGGGGGCGAATTCGCCGAGTTTGTGTCCCACCATGTTCTCGGTCACGTAGACGGGAATGAATTTGTTACCATTGTGTACAGCGAAGGTGTGGCCTACGAATTCGGGAGCGATCATTGAAGCGCGGCTCCAAGTCTTGATGACGGATTTTTTACCGCTGGCTTCCATGGCTTCGACCTTCTTTTCGAGCTTTACACTGATAAACGGGCCTTTTTTTAATGAACGACTCATAAGTTTGCTATATTAAACTGATTACTTTTTCCTTCTTTCAATGATGTACTTGGAAGATGCTTTTTTAGGAGCACGAGTCTTAAGACCCTTAGCATACAAGCCTTTGCGCGAGCGGGGATGACCACCGGAAGCGCGGCCTTCGCCACCACCCATGGGGTGATCGACAGGGTTCATGACAACGCCGCGGTTGCGGGGACGGCGACCGAGCCAGCGAGAGCGACCGGCTTTGCCGGAGCTTTCGAGGGAGTGTTCGCTGTTACCGACAACGCCTACTGTAGCTTTGCAGGTAGCAAGTACTTTGCGGGTTTCACCGGAAGGAAGTTTGATGATAGCGTAATCGCCTTCACGGGAAGTGAGCTGTGCGAAAGTGCCAGCCGAACGGGCCATGAAAGCGCCCTGACCGGGACGGAGCTCGATGTTGTGGATGAGCGTACCGACGGGGATTTTGTTCAGGGGAAGAGCGTTGCCCACTTCGGGAGCGGCATCGGGGCCGCTGACCACACGGGCACCAACTTCTAAGCCGTTGGGTGCGATGATATAAGCTTTAGCACCGTCAACGTAGTAAAGCAGAGCGATGCGGGCTGAGCGGTTGGGGTCATACTCGATGCTCTTTACTACTGCGGGCACACCGTCTTTGTTTCTCTTGAAGTCAATGAAGCGGTATTTGCGTTTGTGACCGCCGCCAAGGTAACGGTTGGTCAGGTGGCCTTCGTTGTTACGGCCGCCGGTAGAGCGCTTTCCGACTGTAAGAGATTTCTCTGGCGTAGTAGCAGTGATTGTACCTTTGAATACGCCAATAATTTTGTGTCTCTGCCCCGGTGTGGTGGGCTTGAATTTTCTTACTGCCATTTTCTATTATAAGTTGCTATAAAAGTCAATAGTTTGGCCTTCACCGATGGTGACGAAGGCTTTTTTGTAGGCTGAGGTCTTACCGCGGAGGAGACCGCTTTTGGTCCAGCGCGATTTGTTTTTGCCTCTAACGACAGCAGTGTTGACGTTAACGACCTTTACGCCGTAGATCTGCTCTACGAGAGCTTTGATCTGGTATTTGTTGGCTTCGGGAGAAACGCGGAAGGTGTAGCGGTTAAGCTTGTCGGTAAGCTTGGTAGCTTTCTCGGTTACGATGGGTTTGATAGTAATGTCCATTGCTATGTTTCTCCTGATTAAAGATTGTTAATAACGTCAAGGCTACTTTCCGTGAGGAGAATAGCGTTGCTGTGCATTATTGCGTAAGTGTTGATATCCGCAACAGTAATGACTTGAGTGTTGGGGATATTACGAGCCGACAAATATACGTTTTTATTCTGACCTGCTAAAACGAGAAGGAGCTTTTTGCCTTCTGCTTGAAGATTTTTAGCAAAATTTACGAATTCTTTAGTTTTGGGAGCTTCGAAGGTGAAGTCCTCAACTATTTTGATTTCGTTATCCTGCACTTTGTAGGTCAGGGCTGATTTGCGGGCGAGCGATTTCACTTTCTTGTTGAGCTTGAAGCGGTAGTCGCGGGGACGGGGACCGAAAACACGGCCGCCGCCTACGAGCAGGGGCGAGTTGATGTCGCCGATACGAGCGCCGCCGCCGCCTTTCTGCTTGTGGAGCTTGCGGGTTGAGCCTGAAACTTCAGAGCGTTCTTTTGATTTGTGTGTACCCTGACGACGGTTTGCGAGGTACTGTTTAACATCGAGATAAACGGCGTGCTCGTTGGCTTCTACTGCAAACACCTCGTCGTTAAGCTGAGCCTTGCGGCCGGTGTCTTCTCCTTTAATGTTGTATATTGCGAGTTCCATTATTTCTCAATTATTACGATTGAACCTTTGCTACCGGGGATTGAACCTTTGATCATGAGAAGGTTGTGTTCGGGAAGCACTTTGATAACTTGAAGATTCTGAACGGTGACTTTTTCGTTGCCTGTCTGGCCGGCCATGCGCATTCCTTTGAATACCTTAGCGGGGTAAGAGCAGGCGCCGATCGAACCGGGTTTGCGCTGACGGTTGTGCTGGCCGTGGGTTGACTGACCTACACCGCCGAAGCCGTGGCGCTTAACAACGCCCTGATAGCCTTTACCTTTCGATGTACCCTGAATGTCGACGAAGTCATCTTCGCTGAAGAGGCTGTCGACGGTGATGGTGTCACCGAGTTTATACTCGCCTTCAAAACCCTGGAACTCGGCCAAGTGTCGCTGGGGTGCTACTCCTGCTTTTTTGAAGTGACCGGCCATAGGCTGGGTGGTGTGTTTGTCCTTCTTGTTCTGGAAACCGAGCTGAAGGGCACTGTAGCCGTCTACTTCATTAGTTTTGATCTGAGTAACAACGCAGGGACCTACTTCGATAACAGTGCACGGCACGTTTTTGCCGTCGGCACTGAAAACGGATGTCATTCCGATTTTTTTTCCTAATAATCCTGGCATTTCTCTTAGTTTTTAAATAATGAATTTGATTGGATAAATCTTACTTGATCAGACTTTGATTTCTACGTCAACGCCGCTGGGGAGTTCAAGCTTCATCAGAGCGTCCACTGTTTTGGCAGTAGAGTTGAAGATGTCGATGAGGCGTTTGTAGCTCGAGAGCTGGAACTGTTCGCGCGATTTCTTGTTAACGAAAGTCGAGCGGTTGACGGTGAAGATGCGCTTGTGGGTGGGCAGGGGTATGGGACCGCTGATAACGGCGCCTGTACTCTTCACAGTCTTGACAATCTTTTCGGCTGACTTGTCAACCAAGTCGTGGTCGTAAGATTTTAATTTGATTCTGATTTTTTGGCTCATATTATTTTGATAGTTATTTTTTATTACTTCAGAAGGTCAACTCGTCCCTGGCACTCGGTGAGCACGTTGCGGGCAATAGAAGAACTTACTTCGCTGTAGTGGGAGAATGACATGGTGCTGGTGGCACGTCCGGAGGTGATCGTACGGAGGGCAGTCACGTAGCCGAACATTTCGGCCAGAGGAGCCTTTGCTTTCACCACGCGGGCGCCGGAGCGGGATGTTTCCATGCCTTCAACCTGACCGCGGCGTTTGTTAAGGTCGGAGATCACGTCGCCCATCGATTCTTCGGGGGTAACGACTTCGATTTTCATGATGGGCTCGAGGAGCACGGGACCTGCTTTCTCGGAGGCTTTCTTGAAAGCCGAGATAGCGCAGAGCTCGAATGAGAGCTGGTCGGAGTCAACGGGGTGGAATGAGCCGTCGATAACGGTGACTTTGAGCTGTTCAACGGGGAAGCCGGCGAGGACACCGTTCTTCATGGCTGTCTGGAAGCCTTTCTGGATTGAGGGGATGTATTCCTTAGGAATGTTACCGCCTTTGACTTCGTCAACAAACTGGAGGTTGCCTTCGAAGCCTTCGTCAACGGGTTCGACGCGCACGATGATGTCGGCGAATTTACCGCGGCCACCGGTCTGTTTCTTGAACACTTCGCGGAGTTCTACGGGAGCGGTGATGGCTTCCTTGTAGGTTACCTGGGGGCGGCCCTGGTTACATTCAACCTTGAATTCGCGGCGGAGACGGTCGATGATGATGTCGAGGTGAAGCTCGCCCATACCGGAGATGACGGTCTGGCCGGTTTCTTCGTTGGTCTGAACGCGGAATGTGGGGTCCTCTTCGGCAAGTTTCTGGAGACCAACGCCGAGTTTGTCGAGGTCCTTCTGGGTTTTGGGCTCAACGGCGATACCGATCACGGGTTCGGGGAAGTCCATTGCTTCGAGCACGATGGGATGGTTTTCGTCGCAGAGGGTGTCACCGGTGCGGATATCTTTGAAACCTACGCCTGCGCCTATATCGCCGCAGCCGATCATTTCTTTTGCGTTCTGTTTGTTGGAGTGCATCTGGAACAGGCGTGACACGCGTTCTTTCTTGCCTGAGCGGGCGTTGAGGACGTATGAGCCGGCAACAACATCGCCCGAGTAGACGCGGAAGAAAGTCAGACGGCCTACATAGGGGTCGGTGGCAATCTTGAAAGCGAGGGCGCACATGGGAGCCTCGGCAGAGGGTTCGCGTACTTCGACCTGATCGGGGTCAGAGGGATCATGACCTTCGATGGCGCCAGCGTCGAGAGGGCTGGGAAGGTAAGCGCAGACATTGTCGAGGAGGGGCTGCACACCTTTGTTCTTGAATGAGGAGCCGCAGGTCATGGGCACGACCTCCATTGCGAGGGTAGCCTTGCGGAGACCGCGACGGATTTCTTCTTCGGTGATGGTGGAGGGATCGTCGAAGTATTTTTCCATGAGCACGTCATCAAATTCGGCGATCTTTTCGAGCATCTTGTCACGCCATTCCTCGGCTTCGTCCTTGAGGTTGGCGGGGATTTCCTCGAGCACATAGTCGGCTCCCATGGATTCGTCGTGCCAGAAGATGGCTTTCATACGGATGAGGTCGACGATGCCTTTGAATGTTTCTTCAGCACCGATAGGTATCTGGATGGGCACAGGGTTAGCGCCGAGCACATCCTTGAGCTGGCGCACTACTTCGAAGAAGTTGGCGCCTGAGCGGTCCATTTTGTTGACATAACCGATACGGGGGACGTTGTATTTGTCAGCCTGACGCCAAACGGTTTCAGACTGGGGTTCAACGCCGCCAACGGCGCAGAAAGTAGCGACGGCGCCGTCGAGCACACGGAGCGAGCGTTCAACTTCTACGGTGAAGTCAACGTGTCCGGGGGTGTCAATAAGGTTGATTTTGTACTTGTTGCCGTCGTAGTTCCAGAAGGCGGTAGTAGCGGCGGAGGTGATAGTTATACCACGTTCCTGTTCCTGCTCCATCCAGTCCATGGTTGCAGCGCCATCGTGAACTTCGCCGATTTTATGAGTGAGACCCGTGTAGAAAAGTATACGCTCCGATGTGGTAGTCTTGCCGGCATCGATGTGAGCCATAATACCGATGTTACGGGTAAATTTGAGTTGTTCGTCTGCTTTAGCCATTTGTTTGCTTTAATACAGTTATCAATGAAAACTATGTGTAAGTAATTAGAAGCGGAAGTGAGCGAAAGCGCGGTTGGCTTCGGCCATTTTGTGCATATCCTCTTTACGCTTGAAGGCGCCACCCTGGTCGTTGTAAGCGTCGACGATTTCTGCGGCGAGTTTATCGGCCATGGTCTTGCCGCCACGTTTGCGGGCGTAAAGGATAAGGTTTTTCATTGATATGGATTCCTTGCGGTCGGGTCGGATTTCGGTAGGCACCTGGAATGTGGCGCCGCCGACGCGACGTGATTTCACCTCCACCTGGGGTGTGATGTTTTCAAGGGCTTTTTTCCAGATTTCGAGGGCGGTTTTTTCCTCGTTGGGCAGCTTGGACTTCACAGTTTCAAGTGCGCTATAGAATATGGTGTAAGCAGTGTTCTTTTTGCCGTCGTACATGAGGTGGTTGACGAATTTCGACACTCTTACATCGTTAAAAACGGGATCAGGTAACACAATCCGTTTTTTAGGTTTTGCCTTTCTCATTTGTGGTTTTACAAATTTGTCGTTTTTTGTTTGCTTGGTTGCTGCATCTTTCATCTTCAACGACCGTACTCTAACGGATCGTTTACTCAACCGGTTGATTTAGCCTTCCAATAAATCAAAAAGCGAAGTTGTTAGTAACTCGTTATTTAATTTATTTCGGTCAAAGGCCCCGACCGAAGGGGGATTTTAGATTTGTAAGGTCAGCTGACGGGAAATTATTTCTTGGCAGCTTTGGGACGCTTGGCACCGTATTTGGAGCGACGCTGGGTGCGATCCTTCACACCGCTGGTGTCGAGAGTGCCGCGGACAATGTGATAACGTACACCGGGGAGGTCTTTTACACGGCCGCCGCGAACGAGTACGATAGAGTGTTCCTGAAGGTTGTGACCTTCACCGGGGATGTAGGAGTTGACTTCCTTACCGTTGGTGAGGCGCACACGGGCCACTTTACGCATTGCCGAGTTAGGTTTCTTGGGGGTGGTGGTGTAGACGCGCACACACACGCCGCGACGCTGGGGGCATGAGTCAAGTGCAGGCGACTTACTCTTATCCTCAAGAGCTACACGTCCTTTTCTTACTAATTGCTGAATCGTAGGCATCTTAGTTCTTGTTTTTACTTTTCGTTTATTAAATCTGTTTGTTTCTGTTGTCTTTTTCCAAATGCTTCCACGCACAATTAAGGCTAATTACTGCATTATCCGTCAGAGGATTAGCAACAATTCAGCTCATTCTCATGCTTAAAAGCACTGCAAAATTACTAACTAATTTTCTAATAACCAAATATTTTAGGAATGTTTTGCCGTAAGTTTTTCAGTTTATTTATGTACCTTTGCCAATCATTCATCAACAACATGGCACAGCACAACGATCTCGGCGCCCGGGGCGAACAGACAGCCCGCGAATTCCTTCGGTTAAAGGGATATTCCGTATACGACAGGAATATTCACATCGGCCACAAGGAACTCGACATCGTGGCCACACACGGCAACCGCATAGTGTTCGTGGAGGTCAAGACGCGCACAACCGATTTCAAGGATCCGCTCGATGCCGTAGACACCAAGAAGATAGCACGGATAGTGCGCGCCGCCGACTCCTTCATCCGCGAACGCAATCTGCCTCACGAGGCGCAGTTTGATATTATAGTGATCATCGGCAGCCCCGAGAGCGGATACACCATCGATCATTACGAGGATGCTTTCTTTGCCCCGCTTTCGGGGGCGAGGTAGAAAAGAAAAGTTATGGTAAAAATGTCAATGTGCTCTCTCCATCAATTTTAATTAGTAATTAGTAATTAGTAATTAGAAATTAGTAATCACTTTGCTACCAATTGTTTATGTGCGGCTGATGGAGGCCGCTTATGCCACTGCGCGGATGGGGCAGTTATCGGGGATCGGAATTATCGGAGCAATCGGAGGTACTGGATTTATCCAGCGATTTGGTGGTTTATCAGGGGGAGCCGGCGGATGCCGTGAGAGTGGAGGATTTAGATTGAGGGGAATTTCAAAGGGGGCTTTGAGGCCGGGGGAGACGGGACGGAGGGCGGTCATGTCGGGGTCGTAGAGGGCGGTGTAATAGTGCTCGGCGAAGGCGCCCGGTAATTTGGCATTGCCGTGGATTATAACTACTGTGCCTTTGATCATGGGGACAGCAGAAAAGACCGAACGGATGTGGGGGTCGAGGCCGGACTCTTCCTTGTGATGCGGATAGAAGCAGGTGTCAAGGATGAGGGCGCGGTGGAATGTGAGGCCGCGGACCGAGTCGGGACATCGGCCGGAGGCCGCAATGGTGCCCGGTTTGAAGCCGTGGAGGATCTGACGGGCCATCTGCCTGTTGGCGTCCATAATAAGACCGGTCATCCAGTCGCCATCAAGATGATCCAGAAAGCGGAAATACTTTATAAGGAGGAGGCGGACTTTGGCGTAGGCCGGAGGCCAGCCGGCAGCGATGTGGGGGTCATGAACTATAGCGCGAATCATTCCGGTACGCCGGCGCTGGATTTCCATAGGTTCTATAATCCGGGCTTCCCAAGGACGGAGGGGACGGTTCACAAACTTCTGAAAAGCGAAAAGATAATTTGCGTGGTTTTTCATAGTGACAAAATTTTCAGGCAAAGATAGGGCCGGATTGGTGGGAAAAAGTGCAATCCACAACAGTCGTGAGATTTTTTTAGGAGGCAAACCGGATAACAGAATAAGTGAGACCCATAGAAAGGACAAGGCCCCGGTATCACTACCAGAGCCTTGGCTGATTAAGATCTTATTTTTACGAACTAAATGATTTTTACCGGCGGCCTTTTAATCGCCGATGGTGCAAAGGTATTACAAAATTTACCCCCCCCCAATCCTCTTAACAAGATTTAACTAAATTCAATCAGAATTATATCTTCCCCTCTTGCACAATCGAAAAAAAGGCACCAACTTTGTAATCGTTACAAACAAGGAATAATTTCACTCATTGATTCATGTCACACCACGCCATACTCCATAAGCTAAACGCCGCAGGCATAAAGCCTTCCATGCAGCGCATCGCCATCATGGACTATCTCGACAGGAATCACACCCATCCGACCGTTGACGAGATTTACCGCTATATCTCATCCCAGCATCCGACGCTCTCCCGCACCACGGTCTACAACACAGTGAAAATCCTCGCGGCACACGGCTGCATCAAAACCATAGACATCGAGGCCGCCAACACCCGCTATGATGCCGACATCATGCCCCACGCGCACTTTCTGTGCACACACTGCGGCAGGATTACCGACATACCCCTTGACAGCACCTGGGCGCCGCCCGAAGGCTTCTCGGCCTCCGAGATGCAGGTTTACTTCAAAGGCACCTGCCCCTGCTGCAAATCCGAAGGAATCAACAATTAACCAAAAACCATAACCAATTTTAAAACCAACCTATTATGAAAAAGAAATTCATTTGTACAGTCTGTGGCTATGTACACGAAGGCGACTCAGCTCCCGAAAAATGCCCCCAGTGCGGTGTTCCCGCAAGCAAATTCAAAGAACTCGTTGAAAGCGAAGCTCTTAATTTCGTAACCGAGCATGAGATCGGCGTGGCCAAAGGCTGCGACGACGAAATGATAGCCGACCTCAACGCACACTTCATGGGCGAATGTACCGAGGTGGGCATGTATCTGGCCATGTCACGCCAGGCTGACCGCGAAGGCTACCCCGAAATAGCCGAAGCCTTCAAGCGCTACGCATGGGAAGAAGCCGAACATGCATCGAAATTCGCCGAACTCCTCGGCGACGTGGTATGGGACACCAAAACCAACCTCGAAAAGCGCATGAACGCCGAAGCCGGCGCCAACGCTGACAAGATGCGCATTGCCCGCCGCGCCAAAGAGCTCAACCTCGACGCCATCCACGATACCGTACACGAAATGGCCAAGGACGAAGCCCGTCACGGCAAAGGCTTTGAAGGTCTGTTCAACCGCTATTTCAAGAAGTAATATAATCTGACTCTTACATCTCCCGCAGGCCCTTTTTCCACGTGAAGAAAGGCCTGCGGTCCTTTTTTTCGTGAACCCGCAGCCCTCGGGCATTGTTCTCATATATAATTGTATATAACCAAAACCAGATAACCATAAGATATGAAAAACGTAAAGCAGACACTACTCGAGCGCCGGAGCATCCGCCGCTATGAGCGCGAGCCCATAACCTCAGAGCAGATGGAATTCATCCACGAAGCCATCCGCAACACTCCCACAAGCTACAACGGCCAGCAATACAGCGTGATCGACGTGACCGACCAGAAGCTCAAAGAGCAGCTCTACGAACTCACCTCGCAGAAACAGATCAAGACGTGCTCACATTTCATGGTGTTCTGCGCCGATTACAACAAGATAACTCTCGGCGCCGAAGCCAAGAAGGTGGATATGCCTCCCTTCACCGACACCCTCGACGGCCTGACCGTAGGCATAATCGACGCCACCCTCGCCATGGCTTCCGCCCTCACGGCCGCCGAGTCCATGGGCCTCGGCACGTGCTGCATAGGCTACACGCGCACAGCCGCCCCCTCCGAAGTGTCGGCGCTGCTGAAGCTGCCGCAAAGAGTGGCCATAGTTTGCGGTCTGGCCATAGGTGTGCCCCGCGAGATGCCCGACCTCAAGCCCAAGCAACCCGCCTCACTCCTCATCCACCACGACACCTACCGCACTGACGACCTGACGCCCGAGGTGCTGAAATATGACGCCGAGGTGACACAGTATAACGCCACGCGCTCCGGCACCAAATCCGACAACGACTGGGTAGACCATATCATATCGTACTACCGCGAAGCCATGAACTACCGCATGCTCCAAGAATTTGCCCTGCGCGGCTTCAGGCCTGACCGATAAACGCACATCTGACTTCCGACACAGGAAGTCAGATTTTTTTGCTCATACGCAAAGAAATCCGTAATTTTGCAAGGTTTTCCGATAGAAAGCCGGCAATCATAGTGCTTAACTCTCATTTCTATCGCATGCGACAATCCACCAAAGCCGCCACTCTCATACTTGAGGACGGCACGCGATTCGAAGGCCGCTCGTTCGGCCACCACGGCTCGACATCGGGCGAAGTAGTGTTCAACACGGCCATGACAGGCTACCCCGAGAGCCTCACTGATCCCTCATACGAAGGTCAGATTCTTATCACCACCTACCCGATTTTAGGAAGCTACGGCGTACCCCCCGAGGGGAAAAAAGACTCTGTGAGCCGCTATTATGAGAGCGACCGCATCCACTGCCGCGCTATCGTGGCCCAGGACTATTCATGGGATCCCTCGCACTGGCAGGCTGACCGCTCGCTGGCTCAGTGGCTCCGCGACGAGAAGATACCCGGAATATTCGGCGTGGACACCCGCGCCCTCACCAAGCATCTGCGCGACAAGGGTTCGATGCTCGGCAAGATAATTGTGGAAGGCTGCGGCGACGTGGACTTCCACGACCCCAACCTCGAGAACCTCGTGGCCAAGGTAAGCTGCAAAGAGATAGAGGAATTCGGCTCGGGCAACAAAACCGTGGTGCTCATTGACTGCGGCGTCAAGCACAACATTATCCGCTGCCTGACGCGCCGCGGTGTCAAAGTGATAATGGTGCCGTGGGACTACGATTTCACCGGCATCCCCTACGACGGCCTGTTCATATCCAACGGCCCCGGCAACCCCGACCTTGCCGAGGCCACGGTGGACAACATCCGCAAGGCCATGGCCATCGGCAAGCCGATCTGCGGCATCTGCATGGGCAACCAACTGCTGGCTAAAGCCGCCGGCGCCCGCACCTACAAGCTCAAATACGGTCACCGCAGCCACAACCAGCCAGTGCGCCGCGAAGGCTCCGACCAATGCTTCATCACCTCGCAGAACCACGGCTTCGCCGTCGACACCTCCACCCTGCCCTCCGACTGGGAACCCCTGTTTACCAACATGAACGACGGCACCAACGAAGGGATCCGCCACCGCACACTCCCCTTCTTCTCGGCACAGTTTCACCCCGAGGCCAGCAGCGGCCCCAAAGATACCGAATTTTTCTTCGACGAATTTATCAGCATGCTATGAGCAATTTCGACAAATCAATCCGTAAAGTGCTGTTGCTCGGCAGCGGAGCACTCAAGATAGGCGAGGCCGGCGAGTTTGACTACTCCGGCTCCCAGGCCCTCAAGGCCCTCAAGGAAGAGGGAATAACCACCGTACTGATCAACCCCAACATCGCCACCGTGCAGACCTCGGAAGGCGTAGCCGACCACATCTACTTCCTCCCGGTCACCCCCTACTTCGTGGAGAAGGTGATCAAGCGCGAGCAGCCTGACGGCATCCTCCTGGCCTTCGGCGGCCAGACGGCCCTCAACTGCGGCGTGGAGCTGTATCAGTCAGGGATTCTCGAGCGTTACGGCGTGAAAGTACTCGGCACCCCGGTGCGCGCCATCATGGACACCGAGGACCGCGAGCTATTTGTGGAGAAGCTCCGCGAGATCGACGTCAAGACCATAAGCAGCGAGGCCGTAGACTCCGTTGAAGCCGCCCTCAAGGCGGCCGAATCGCTCGGCTACCCGGTGATAGTGCGCGCCGCCTACGCCCTGGGCGGCCTCGGCAGCGGTTTCTGCGATAACGCCGAGCAGCTCGTGGCGCTCACCGAGAAGGCTCTTTCCTTCTCGCCCCAGGTGCTTGTGGAGAAATCGCTCAAGGGCTGGAAAGAGGTGGAATATGAAGTGGTGCGTGACCGCTTTGACAACTGCATCACCGTGTGCAACATGGAGAACTTCGACCCTCTCGGCATCCACACCGGCGAATCGATCGTAGTGGCCCCGTCGCAGACACTCTCCAACGAGGATTACCACTACCTGCGCAAGCTCGCTATCAGCATAGTACGCCACATAGGCATAGTGGGCGAATGTAACGTGCAGTATGCCTTCGACCCTGACAGCATGGACTACCGCGTGATAGAGGTCAACGCCCGCCTGAGCCGCTCGTCGGCCCTCGCCTCCAAGGCCACGGGCTACCCCTTAGCCTTCGTGGCCGCCAAGCTGGGCCTGGGCTACGGGCTCTTTGATCTCAAGAACTCCGTGACCCGCTCGACCTCGGCCTTCTTCGAGCCCGCGCTCGACTATATAGTGTGCAAGATACCGCGCTGGGACCTCGGCAAATTCCACGGCGTACGCCGCGAGATAGGTTCATCGATGAAATCGGTGGGCGAGGTAATGGCCATAGGGCGCACTTTCGAGGAAGCCATCCAGAAAGGCCTCCGCATGATAGGCCAGGGGATGCACGGCTTCGTGGCCAACCGTCCCATGAATCCCGACGACATAGACCACGAGCTGACCCATCCTACCGACAACCGCATATTCGTGATAGCCGAAGCGATGCGCCGCGGCTACACCGTGGAGCGCATCCACGAACTGACGCGCATTGACCGCTGGTTCCTCTACCGACTGCGCAACATCATCGACACCGCCCGCGAACTCGAGGCCGCGCCGAGCCTCGACTCCATCGCCCCCGACACCCTGCGCACAGCCAAGCAGCAGGGCTTCTCCGACTTCCAGATAGCCCGCTGCGCCGGACTTGAAGCCGAGGCCACTCCGGCCGAGGCATCGGACCGTGTGCGCCGTCACCGCCTGGAGCTCGGCATCCGCCCCGTGGTGAAACAGATCGACACCCTCGCCGCCGAATATCCCGCACAGACCAACTACCTCTACCTCACCTATAACGGCACCGAAAACGACGTGACCTATCTCCACGACCACCGCTCTGTGGTGGTTCTCGGCTCGGGAGCCTACCGCATAGGCTCGTCGGTGGAATTCGACTGGTGTTCGGTCAACGCCCTTCAGACAGTCAAGAAAGAGGGATGGCGCTCGGTGATGATCAACTATAACCCCGAGACCGTGTCGACCGACTACGACATGTGTGACCGTCTTTACTTCGACGAGCTCACCTACGAGCGCGTGATGGATATCCTCGAGCTCGAGCAGCCTCACGGCGTGATACTCAGCGTGGGCGGTCAGATACCCAACAACCTCGCCACACGCCTTGACCGCAGCGGCGTCAACATCCTCGGCACCTCGGCCGCAAGCATCGACAACGCCGAGGATCGCCACAAGTTCTCGGCCATGCTTGACCGCTTAGGCATAGACCAGCCCCGCTGGAAAGAGCTGACCAGCTTCGAGGATATCGAGCAGTTCATTGACAGGGTGGGATTCCCGGTGCTGGTGCGTCCGAGCTACGTGCTGTCGGGAGCCGCCATGAACGTGTGCTCCAACACCGACGAGCTGCGGCGCTTCCTGGCCATGGCCGCCAACGTGTCGAAAGAGCATCCGGTGGTGGTGACCGAGTTCATCCAGCATGCCAAGGAGATAGAGATGGATGCCGTGGCCGCCGACGGCGAGATCAAGGTCTACGCCATTTCGGAGCATATAGAATATGCCGGTGTGCACTCCGGCGACGCCACCATCCAGTTCCCGCCCCAGAAGCTCTATGTCGAGACCATGCGACGGATCAAGAAAGTGTCGCAGCAGATAGCCAAGTCACTCAAAATCTCAGGGCCGTTCAACATCCAGTTCCTGGCCAAGGACAACGACATCAAGGTGATAGAGTGTAACCTGCGCGCCTCGCGCTCCTTCCCCTTCGTGAGCAAGGTGCTCAAGATCAACTTCATCGACCTGGCCACGCGCATCATGCTCGGCCTGCACGTGGAAAAACCGGCCAAGAACGCCTTTGACCTTGACTATGTGGGCATCAAGGCCTCGCAGTTCAGCTTCTCGCGCCTGCAGGGAGCCGATCCGGTGCTTGGCGTGGACATGTCATCGACCGGCGAGGTGGGCTGCATAGGCGTAGACACCTCGGAGGCCATCCTCAAGTCGATGCTCGCCGTAGGCCTGCGCATCCCCGCCAAGGGTGTGCTCCTGTCAACCGGAGGTCCGAAACAGAAAGCCGACATGCTCGAGGCCGCCCGCATGCTTCATGCCAAGGGACTGCCCATCTACGCCACCGGGGGCACCTACCGCTACCTGATTGACAACGGCATACCCTGCGTACGCGTGTACTGGCCCAGCGAGACCGACCGGCAGCCCCAGGCCCTCGAACTGCTCCACAACAAGCAGGTAGACCTGGTGGTGAACATCCCCAAAGACCTCACCCCCACCGAACTCGGCAACGGCCACCGCATACGCCGCGCCGCCATTGACCTCAACATATCCCTGCTGACCAACGCCCGCCTGGCCTCGGCCTTCATTCGCGCGTTTACCACCCTGAGCCCTGACGACATCGAAATAGTGCCCTGGGATGAATACTGATCCGATGACCCTGGCGCAGCTCACGGCCTCGGCCACAGCCCGGCTCACGCCGCATTACGGGGCCGGCGAGGCGCGCTGGATGGTGCGCATAATGATGGAACATCTCAAAGGCTACACCGAAGTGGACCTCGCCATCAAGGGTCCCGACCCGGTGAGCGACTATCTGTGCACAAAGGTCGACGAGACGGTGAGGCGGCTTCTTGACGACGAGCCTATCCAGTATATCTTCGGATCGGCGCGCTTCTACGGGCTGACGATGAAGGTGACGCCGGCCACGCTGATTCCACGGCCCGAGACCGAGGAACTCGTAGAGATGATAGTGCGCGCCGCCGCCGGGCGCACCGACCTGCGTGTGCTCGACATCTGCACCGGCTCGGGCTGCATAGCCCTGGCGCTGGGACGAAATCTTGTATTCCCCGAGATCACGGCCACCGACATCAGCGCCGATGCCCTCGCCGTGGCCCGTGAAAACGCCCGGTCGCTGAAAGTGAGCGTCGACTTCCGCCACGAGGATGCACTGAAGATGACGCCGCCGGCCCAGCCGCATTACGACATCATTGTCAGCAATCCGCCCTACATCACCCCCGACGAGAAGGCCGCGATGAGCGACAACGTGCTGCGCTACGAGCCGCAGCAGGCACTCTTCGTGCCGCAGGACGAGCCTCTGGAATTCTATACTCCGATAGCCGCCTACGCCATGAAGGCGCTCACCCCCAAAGGGCACCTCTACTTCGAGATCAATCCCCGCTACGGCTCCATGCTCGCCGCGCATCTGCGCTCGGAGGGATGGCAGGATGTGACGGTAAGCCTCGACATGTATCGCAAACAGCGCTTTATCAGCGCCACACGCCCCGCCGATGATTAAACGCCTGAGTCCGGACGAAGCCCTCGCAAGCATGGAGACGCTCTGCGCCCGCTCCGAGATGTGCAGCTACGAGGTGGAACAGAAGCTCCGCCGCCGCGGGCTGACGCAGGATGAAATCGAGAAAGTGACAGACAGTCTGGTGGACCGCAAGTTTATTGACGATCAGCGCTTTGCCACCGCCTTCACCCGCGACAGGTACCGCTTTGCCCGCTGGGGGCGCAACAAGATACGCAGTCATCTGATTCTCAAACGCATACCACGTCAGATGATTGACGAGGCGATGAGCGCCGTTGACCTCCGCGAATATGCCCGCATAGCCTATCAGGTAATCGCCGCGCGGCTGCGCTCCATCCCCGCCGACATGCCCCGATACGAGCAGCGCCAACGCCTGCTGCGCTTCGCCGCGGGGCGCGGCTACGAAACATCACTCATAATCCGCATCCTCGACACCGACAAGCTATGGGACTCAAGGAAGGACTGAAGCGCTGGACGGGCGACTTCCTGTCGCTCATCTATCCGCGCCTCTGCGAGGTGTGCGGCGACAGGCTCGTGGAGGGCGAGGAGCACCTCTGCCTGCAGTGCCGCTGCGACATGCCGCTGTGCGGGTTCACCTCCTACACCGACAATGAGATGCATCAGCGGCTCATGGGCCACACGCCGGTGGAGCGCGCAGCGTCGCTCTTCTACTACTATCGCGACAGCCCTTACACCCGGCTGATCCAGGCCGCCAAGTACGAGAACCGTCCGCAGGTGGCGCAGTGGCTTGCCGAGGGGTTTGCACGACGTCTGAAGGCCGAGGGATTTTTTGAGGGGATAGAGCTGCTGGTGCCCGTGCCGCTTCACCCCTCGAAACAGCGGCGCCGCGGCTACAATCAGACCCACTACATAGCCCGCGGCATCTCCGCTGTGACCGGAATTCCCATGGCCGATGTACTGGAGGCGGTCAGCCGCCACAGCTCGCAGACCCGTCTGGGCGCCTACGGGCGCTGGATCAACGCCCGCGAGAATTTTGCCGTGAACCGGCCCGTTGAGATAGGGAGCCGGCATATCCTGCTGATTGACGATGTGCTGACCACCGGCGCCACCCTCCTGGCCTGCATAGAGGCCGTCCATAAGGCTGCTCCGACGGCCCGGATCAGTGTGCTGACCCTCGCAGTCACACATCTGCGATAGTCAGTATAGTCAGGATGAGGTAAAAAATTGAATGAAAATAGCCAAAAAGTTTTGAGATGTGAAAAAGTATGGTTAATTTTGCCCCGCTAAAAGCAAGTAAGCAAATAATTAACATAATAACATAGACACTAAAAAATGATTATCGTACAGGTAAAAGAAGGCGAGAACATCGAACGCGCCCTGAAGAAATTCAAGCGTAAATTTGAAAAAACCGGCATCGTAAAAGAACTTCGCAGCCGTCAGGCATTCCAGAAGCCTTCGGTGACTAACCGCAAGAAAATGATGAAGGCCGTTTACGTGCAGAAACTGCGCGCCGTTGAGGAATAATTCCTAACGTCTCATTTTTATTTGAACCTCATAGGAGATCCTGAGCATCACGGATGCTCGGGTTCTCTTTTGTGCTGTTTTATCTGCTACTTTATGCCGAGGTAATCAAAGGCCTCGCGCATGGCTTTCTGCAGGTAATAGCCTTCGGCGAGGCGGCGGTTGACGCGCTCCACGTTGGCGAGCATCGCGGCATATTCCTCAGGCTTAAGGTTTTTCAGCAGTGCGGGAAGCTCGGTGAGTGCGCCGACGGCCACGCCTATCCCCTCCCGCTCGATGAACTGCGCACGGCCTGCGTTTTTCCAGACTATCACCGGCGAGTTGCCGCGGAGATAGAGGCCCACCTTGTGGGGATTGTTATACTCCATGTACTCCCCTATCCGCCCCACGGCCCGGGAGAGCGAACTGCCGTACCATGAAATTCCGAAATCCCCATGATGGCGGCGGATTATCTCGGTGTCCTTCACTATGCCCATCATCCTGACGTTGGCCGGCACACCGGCAGTCTCAGCCTCGGGCCCGTAGAAATAAAACTCGGTTTCGGGCATCATGGCGGCCAGTTCGTAAAGGAAGGCGTTCTGGGCGCGGGAGAGGTTGCCCACGAAATAGATGGAGTAACGTCCGGCTTCGGGGTGATGCGGTGCGGATGATTCGCCTTCGAGGTAATCCATTATCTCATAGTCAATCATCTTCACCGTGCAGCCATGCCCGGCGAGCCACTGACGCATGCGGTGGTTGTGAGTCAGGAGCACGTCGGCCTGATTGAGCAGCGCCATCTCCTGCGCCGGAGTCAGCGATTTGTTGCGGAATGAGGAGAGGTCGTGAATGAGCGCCACCACCCTGGCGCCGCGGGTGCGGGCCGTGCGGCATATCCGGCTGAAATAGGCGCTCATGGGGTACTGGAGCACCATCACGTCGCCGCTCTTTATCCGCCGGGCGGCCTTCATGGCACCGATGTGGTTGCGCACCACGTGGGTCAGCCCGCTGCGGCTGAACGTAGGCTTCAGTCCTATATTTTCGAATTCCATACGGTCAAGCACCGTCTCGATGTCGCGGCGGGCAATGACTCCGCCGCAACCGGGATGTTTGTAATTGCGCGATATATAGTAGAAGGATGGCATTTTGGTGGTAAAATTGGTTCGGATGGCAAAATTAACAAAAAAAGAGGCCGTAGCATTGCCCATCTGAAAAAAATGCATTAAATTGCGACTGAATAACCCCGCGAAGGCATGATCGACTCGTTTCTCCGACATATCCGCAATGAGCTCAGCCTCTCTGACAACACCGTGGCAGCCTATCGCCGCGACCTGACCCAATGGGCGGATTTCGCCACCGATCATGGCCGCTATCCGCTTGAGCCGCAGACGGCCACGCTTTCAGACCTGCGCCTGTGGACAGCATCGCTTGCCCGCAGCGGCGATTCACCGCGCACCATCCGCCGCAAGATACAGAGCCTGCGCGCCTTTTTCCGCTACATGATGAAATGCCACGGCATGACGCAGAATCCGGCCGTCGGGCTGCCGCTGCCCAAGACGCCCCACACCCTGCCGGTGTATTCGCGCACCGAAGAGACCCAGGCCATGATCGATGCCCCGATTGACGAGGAGGACTTTGAGGCGGTGCGCAACCGTCTGATTCTCGACATGTTTTACTCCACGGGCATCCGCTGCTCGGAGCTTCTTGACCTGACGGACGTCAATGTTGACACCGCCCTCGGTGAACTAAAAGTCCACGGAAAGCGTAATAAAGACAGAATTGTGCCCTTCGGGCCCGAACTGACCGATATGATAGAACGCTACCGCCAGCTGCGCGACAAAACCACCGGAACCGCCGTCGAGGCCTTCTTCACCCGCGACGACGGCCGGCCGATGTACCGCAAGCAGGTGTACAACGTGGTGCATCAGGCCATGACGGAGTCGACACACGCCGCGCGCAAAAGCCCGCACGTGCTGCGTCACTCCTTCGCAACCGACATGCTCAACTCCGGCGCCGACCTAACCTCAGTGCAGCAGCTCCTCGGCCACAAATCACTCTCAGCAACCCAGGTATACACCCATATATCTTACCGCGATCTAAAAAATTATTATCAACTCGCACATCCTCGTGCACAAAAAAAAGGAGGATAACCATGGAAGTAAGAATTCAGGGCATCCATTTCGATGTCAGCGAAAAACTCGCAGCGTTTATCAACAAGAAAGCCGAACGCCTTGTACGCCGCTATCCGACAATAGATTATTTCGACGCCAACTTGCGCGTTGTCAAGCCCGAAACGGCTATGAATAAAGAGGTAGTTGTCAAAGTCATAGTGCCCCACGAATCTGAAATCGTGGCCACAAAGACCGCCGACACCTTTGAGGAAGGCATAGACCTGGCCATCGAAGCCGTTGAGCGCCAGCTTGAAAAAGTGAAAGAGGCCGGACGTATCTAACAAAACAACACTGACATTTTCCGCCCCCGGATCATAAACAGATCCCGGGGGCGGCTTTTTTATGTTACAACTATTTTATGTAATTTTGCGGCAAAACTCATCACATCATGCGACTACGCACACCTAAAGAAATCACCGAGGCCACGCTCGACGCCGGCGGCGCGAAAGTCAGCCTCACCCCCGCCACCACCATCATTCAGGCCATCCAGGCCGGCGCTTTCATAGCCTTCGGCGGAGCCCTCTCGCTCATCATAGGCTTCGGATTTCCGGCGCTCACGGCCGGCAATCCTTCCCTTCAGCGGTTGCTGAGCGGCTGCATGTTTCCCATCGGCCTTATCTTAGTGGTGATCCTCGGCGCGGAGCTGTTCACCGGCAACAACGCCCTGCTTATGCCCGGTCTGATGAAGCGGCGATTCACCGCCGGGGATGTGCTGCGCAACTGGGTGCTAGTGTATGCGGGGAACTTCGTCGGGGCCATCGCGTTCTGCTATCTGCTGGTCTACTCCGTGGGACTCACCGCCGCAGAGCCTTACCACTCCTCAATCATAGGCATGGCGCAGGCCAAGGTGTCGATGCCGTGGATGACAGTAATGCTCAAAGGCATAGGCGCCAACTGGTGCGTGTGTCTGGCCGTGTGGCTCGCCCTCGCCGGCAAGACTACCCTCGAGAAAATGGCCGGATGTTTCCTGCCGGTGATGGCTTTCGTGGCACTGGGCTACGAGCACTCCATCGCCAACATGTTTTTCATCCCCTTAGGCATGATGGAAGGAGCCGAAGTGACGGCCGGAACATTCGTCACCGCCAACCTTATCCCCGCCACCATAGGCAACATCCTGGGGGGTGCAATTTTCGTGGGGTGCGTCAACGCATGGGTCCATTTACGCAAAACCGCCTGAAGTTATAAAAAATTAACCCCGGGGAGGCGCTCACAGTGCAAAAATGATTTCGGCGCACCGATATTTTTTGTATTTTTGCAATCAGAAATTCTTCTAACCCAAAATATCAAGACTAATGGTAAGCTACAAAGACTTAGGTCTCGTAAACACTCGCGAGATGTTTGCCAAAGCCATCAAGGGCGGCTACGCCGTTCCGGCTTTCAACTTCAACAACATGGAGCAGCTTCAGGCCATCATCAAAGCCGCTGCTGAAGAAAAATCACCCGTTATCCTCCAGGTTTCAAAAGGCGCCCGTAACTATGCCAACCCCACCCTTCTCCGCTACATGGCCCAGGGTGCCGTACAGTACGCCAAGGAACTCGGCTGGGAACATCCCCAGATCTGCCTCCACCTCGACCACGGCGACAGCTTCGAGCTCTGCAAATCCTGCATTGACAACGGTTTCTCATCCGTTATGATCGACGGATCACACCTCCCCTACGAGGAAAACGTTGCCCTCACCAAGAAGGTAGTTGACTACGCTCACCAGTATGACGTAACCGTAGAAGGCGAACTCGGTGTTCTCGCAGGCGTTGAGGACGAAGTAAGCTCCGACCACCACACCTACACCGACCCCGAAGAAGTTATCGACTTCGCAACCCGCACCGGCTGCGACAGCCTCGCCATCTCGATCGGCACTTCACACGGCGCCTACAAGTTCACTCCCGAGCAGTGCACCCGCAATGCCGAAGGCCGCCTCGTGCCCCCGCCACTGGCATTCGACGTGCTTGACGCCGTTATGGAGAAACTCCCCGGCTTCCCCATCGTGCTCCACGGTTCTTCTTCTGTTCCTCAGGAATATGTCGACACCATCAACAAATACGGCGGCAAACTTCCCGACGCCATCGGTATCCCCGAAGAAGAGCTCCGCAAAGCTGCCAAGAGCGCCGTTTGCAAAATCAACATCGACTCTGACAGCCGTCTGGCCATGACCGCCGCCATCCGCGAAGTATTCGCCACCAAACCCGGCGAATTCGACCCCCGCAAATACCTCGGTCCCGCCCGCGACGAAATGGAACGTCTCTACAAACACAAAATCATCAACGTTCTCGGCAGCAACGGCAAAGCCGAATAATCCCGAAACATTGACAATCATAAAGCGGTGGCCATGCGGCCACCGTTTTTTTATATGACTGACACCATCAACCGGCAGAAAAAAGGCCGCTTCGCGGAGTGCGAGGCGGCCTTTACAGGTTATCTAAGCGGGTTATTTGCGGTAGGATGAGCCTTTGCCGACGGTGGCGCCGAGGCGGGCATCGATGCGGGCGGGCTTGCGGACAACATCGGTCACGGCCTGCTGCGCCATGCGGACGTTGAGCGGCGAGGTTGTGAGCTCGCTGACAGGACGCGCGCCCTCCTTGGTGAAGTTGACCTTCATGCGTTTGAGCGGGCCGTCGATACCGGCGGCATCAGCGGCAAAGTAGAGGAAAGTGGCTTCACCCCAGCGGCCGCGCAGGTTCTTGGTTTCGGCGTCGAGCTGTCCGGCCTGGAGCACGGCATTCTTGGTGCTTTCGTCAGGGTAGATGTCAGGATCGGTCATGTCACCGACGCCAAGAGCCACTGCCCAGTGGGCGGCGAGATCGTTAGGCGTCACCTGATACTGGATGAGCACCTGACCCTGATAGTTGGCGTAGGTTTCGGGATCGGAGGCGTAGAGCGCATCACCGTCGAAATAGCGGTATGACAGGCTGATGTCGGCACCGGACACATCGTAGGCGGCAGTTTTGAAGCGGACTTTGCTCACGGGGCTTGCGTTGGAGCCGTCGTCCTTCAGAGCGTAGGCATAGATGTAATAATCGGTATCGGTCTGCAGGCCGGATTCCGGTTCAGAAATCTCGTCGGTGTAGCAGATGCGTGTCACAAGGTCGGAAACAGTCAAGCCGTTTTCTTGAGCGGCCTCGGCGAAGGCCGCTTTCACGGCAAGGGCCATGGCCACGTCGCCGGGATAGTCGGCAACGGCGCAGATGCCATACCAGTACATGATCGATTCATCGGAGGGTACGATATTGACGGTGCAGCCTTCGGAAGTGACTTCGGTGGGAGTGATGTCGAAGGTGCAGTCGGCGGGATTACCGGCGGGGAGAGTGGTGAAGTAAGCTATGGCAGGCCGGCCGTAGCTCAGGCCTTCATCGTCCACGGCCACCACATAGCAGACCATGTCGGTAGCCGACGGGAGGCGCTTGATCACATCCTCGGTCTGACCCGATTCGAGCAGTCCGGTGAGGATCTGCTCCAGAGTAAGCTGCGGGTAGTCCTCGACCATGTCGGCTATGATATTGTCGACTATCTTTTTGGCATCGCGGTTGTTGCGTTCAAAGGCGTCGAGAGTGCACACGTCGAAGTAGTAGCGGGCTTCGGGATCGTCGCAGTTCACTATAATATGGGCGCGCGAAGCCTTGACTTCGGCCATATCGATGGTGAATTCCGGACCGAGCTCTTCGGCCGGGGTCATCACGATACTGTCGACCTTAGCGCAGTCGATCTCCTGAACGGTGCCGTCATTGAAATGTATGGATAAAGACTGAGCCGAGAGAGAGGCGCCGCAAAACCAAAGTGAGGCAGCGGCAAGAATTGATGTTGCTATTCTTTTCATCTTCATTGTCAGGTGAATGGGTTAGAATACGAGGATCGGTCGGACGAGGAATCCGGTGTTCTTGCGGTAATCAGCCACGAATCCGGGTCGGAAATTACTTTCATCGAAGCAGAAATAGTAAGCCCAGGTGGATTTGCCGTAGTTGTCGACTTTCTCGGTCGAGGTCCAGTATTCGGCATCGCGGCGATAGAGGAGCTGATATTTATCTTCAGGCAGCTTCTTGAGTGAGTTCTCGATGCAGGCAGCGCCGGAACCGTCGTTGTCAAAGTACACTCGGTCATAGATATACTGCAACTGACCTGCCGAGGGAAGGAACCACCCGGAGCTGGCCTCGGGAGCGGGGCAATAGCTCTCGTAATGCACGGTGGCGAAGTAGGCTGCGGGGAAGTTAGAGTCGCTGAGGCCGCCTTCATTCGATGCTGCCGACTTGATGGAGAGGGTGTTGGTGTAGCCGAGGAAGTCGGAAGTGAGAGTTGAGCAGCCTGCGCCGGCATCGTCCTTAAAGGGGCTCCACCACACGGGATCTTCCTGACCGCCTACCGAGGTGGCGTCCATGAGCGAAACCACATAGCCGTGGAACTTAGAGAGCGGAGTCTCGCCGTCCTTCTGAGTGTAGAATCCTTCGGAGTCACGGGCATCAGCGGGAATACCCACGCAGAACACTATGCCGACGGGGGTTTTCTGCTCGTTAAGGGCGGTTGACCAAGTGCCGTCGCTGTAATAGAAGTCGCCGATCTTCGGCTTTGCTTCGACAACAGGCTCTTCGTCATTGAAGTAGATGCCTTCCACATCGTCGTTGCGGTAGGTGAACTTGTCGCCGTTTTTCATCTGTACGGTGAAATTCTGAGCCGAGGCTCCGAGAGATGCCGCCAGGACTGACAGCATGAATATCGATCTTGTAAAATTCTTTTTCATCAGTGTTTGATTTTAATGTTTTTACCCGATTCGGTGGCTATGACATAGACACCCGAGGCCAACCCGGTCAATTCAATCTGTGCGTTTCCGGCGGCATCGGCACGGACGGCCTTCACTATGCGGCCCTCAACGCTGACCACAGTCACGGACTCGCCGGCCTTGAGGCCTTCAACCATCACGTGGTCGGCATCAGGAATGGTAAAGCGGATCTCGTCGGCTTCCACCTTCCCGACTGACGAAGTCTCGTCACCGAACGAGAATTTCACAACTGTCGAGGCATCGAAATCGGTGTCGACGTGCTGTGCGCGCACTCTCACATTGTTATCTACAAAGCTGACTGACGGTTTGTCGGCAAGCACGAAACTCGTCTTGCTGCCGTCCTTGAAATGGATAATCAGATGCGTGTTGTCAGCCGAAGCGATGAATGAGGCAAACGAGGCAAAGGCAACAGCAACAGTCAGCAGAGCTCTTCTGACGTTGCGGCCGCATTTGCCGGACATTGTGCGAAAATAATTCATAGGCATTACTTATGCTTTAATAATTAATTAATGTGTATTCGACGGTGGGATGAGACCGGATGTATCCGGAAACGTTACCACTGACTTTTTCAGCGACAAATGTAGCAAAAAATATAATATCGCAACAATTTTTTACACATTTTGCTCCCGGAAAAGCAGATTTTTCGACAAAACAATATGTAAAACCACTCTTACATCAACTTTTGTAAGAGGGATGTCAGATGGCGATACGTGGTATGGACCGGTCAAAGTTTTCGCGATCAATGGCACGTGAGCGCATGCGGTTGCGGTAAGTGTAGATGGTGTTGTTGCTAAGTCCGAGGAAACGGGCCACGGTGGAGGCATCCTCGATGCCCATACTTGACATGGCCAGAATCCTGAGTTCGGTGGTGAACCGGCCGTCAGGGGCCAGAGCAATCTGCCTGTCGTCCATCAGCAGCAAGTTTACGCGCTCCACATAGTCGGGATAGAGCCGCAGCACTATGCTTTCGAAGATGCGGGTGAAGAGCAGCGTGTTTTCGGACAGTATGCGGTCAGAACTGAGCATGCGCGTGACCTCTTCGGTCTTTCCGGCCGAAAGCTTGCGGCGCATGGAGCGCAGCATCTCCTCGACATTCTCAGTGTAGGAGGCGAAGAGGTTGAGATAGTCGGCCACGAATGACTGTGCGTGTTCGTCAGGCTCCTCGGTCACGGCATGCTGCGCCGCGCTCACGGCCGGCCGTGAACGGCGCCTTGACTTGATGATGAGCACCGCAATCAGCGCCACCACTATCACGGTGAACGCCATCGTCACCACTGTCAGGATGGTGCGCAGGCTCGACTCACGCTCGAGGAGGGTCCGCTCGATGAATTCTTCGTGAGGCAGGAGCATGGCGGCGGCCATAAGGTTGCCCGAATAGCGGGCATTATCAAAGGCGGCCTCAAGGGCTTTGAAGGCGCGTTTTTTGTCGCCCCGGCTCAGCAGCTCCATGCCGAGTGCGCAGGTGCCGTAGCCGGTGGTAATGCCGTTTTCAAGTTCCACCACTGCCGACTGAAGCAGATAATGCAGCTCCTCATCAGTGTGAGGCACCCGGTCACGGTGACACAGGTTGGCGAGCATCAGCGACGCACGGCCAAGCTGTTCGGGCGTCGAGAGGCTGTCAAAGAGCACATCCGACAGATGGGCTGCCTCAAACGTGTGCTTATGTCTGTTACGGAAGTAGATGGCTGACGACAGATTGCGCGACACGTCGCCCTCGGGCAGAAGGCTTCGCAGGGCTTCACTGTGGGTCACACACACCGGAGCCGACACGTCGGAGGTGTCGATACCGGGCGACATGTTGACGTACATTCCCTCGCCTGCGCTGTGATAGAGTATCATCCGGCCCACATCGGCAGTGTCAGGCAGCAGGCGGTAATAAAGTTCAAGGGCTTCAGCCGTGCGTCCTTTAAGCGGCAACAGGCGGCAAATCTGTCCGCGGCAGTATTCGGCAGCGGCGCTGTCGGCGCCTTCAGCCGCCATGCCGTAATAGGCCAGGGCCGAATCAATCTGCAGGGAACAATAACGGTCAGCTATCTCACGGGCCAGCTTGCGGCGCCGGTGCGGAGGGGCTGAGGCAAGGCGCATTTTGATTTCGGAAATGGATTTCTCGCGGGCTTCGGTCACCGCGGTGCGGCCTTCCACAGCACGGTCAAAGCGAGCCATCAGTTCGTCAAGTTTCATCAGATGCAGCGGAGCACCCCACGCAGCCACCGATGATATGATAAGAATTACCGGAAATAAAATTCTTGGCATAAAAAATATATCGACAGAATAATAACATGTTAATACCGCAAATTTATAAATCAACCTTCAAAAAAGCAAAATTTGACTTAGATTTGTTGCATGCAAAATCTATATTCTTTCAAAATCCGCTCTATACCATCAGCGCGGTTATTGATTAACAATCAACCGGTTCACTCCAATCAGGCTATATCACGCCGTCTATATGTCTCAAACCACTTTACACAGTCCCTGCGGCGTTGTAATTTTGCATACTATTTTTCATAATAGTGCACATAATAGTAATGTGATTTTATGTTAGGTTTGATGGCTTTATGCCATTGAAAAGGCGAGAGCAGTCGTTGATGACTTCTCTCGCCGCTTAGTTTATGCTTGTAGTTACGACTCAGCCTGCGATGTCAGCAGGCCGATCATTTCGGCTCGCGATATAATCCGGATTTCATTTTGCGAATAATCTATCAGCCCGCGCTGCTTCATGCTCTCGAGCGTGGCTATGAACGAGGTGCGCTGTACGCCGAACAGCGAATAGAGATCACGCTGGCGGCAGGTGAGCACTATGTCGGTGCCTCCGCGCTGCGTAAGGGCCACAATCCAGAAAGCTATGCGCTCCTCGAGGGAGCCTGTGGTCAGCGCCAGCACACCGTCAATGGCCTTCTGAGCGTTCATTGACAGGATGTTGAGGAAGTTAAACAGGAATATCGGATCGCTGTTAAGTATCTTCACATAGTCCTGCTTGGCTATCTGCACGATGCCTACGGGCTCGAGGGCCGTGACGGTGCAGGGATAGTTGGTGGCGCGTCCGAAAAGGAAATCGGGCGCTATGACCTCGGGGGCGGAGAGTGTCTGCGACACACGGAACCGTCCGTCGGCATTGACTATCGAAAGGCGCGCGCTGCCGGTGATTATGAATTTAATATGTGTGCATGGCTCGCCGGCGGCAACAATCTGCTCGCCTTCAAGATACTTGAGGAAATGGAACTTTGTGGCGCCCACCACCTCCGACATCTTGCTGTAGCTTACGCCACTGAACAACGGCAGAGCCATCAATATTTTATACATGCTGTCCATGATATCTCTTTTATTAATAATATAACGCCGCCCGGCTCAGATAAGTTTACCCACGGCTAATGGCTTTCTGGTAATGGAATAGCTGCCATGAGTTTATGGAGTTCTGCCAGGCTATGTAAGCCGCGGGAGCCACTGAGGATATGGGATTCAAGTAAGTAAGAGCCAGCCAGATGGCAAGCACGGTGTTTTTCTGTCCGAGACCCTGGGCGCCTGAGATGCGGTCGCCCATGCGGTAACCCACACGGCGGCCTATGGCAAACTGGCCCACACACACCACTCCGGCGCCTATGGCCAGCACGATAATCTCAGGCAGCGCACCGGCGGGTGAGGCAAGGATAAAGCTGACCGAGCGACCCACGACTATAAGCAGCGACACGGCCCATAGATAGAATGAGAGACCCTGATGGTCGGCCACGGCATGGTGAACCTTCGGGGCCACACGGCTTGTGATCTGCGCCAGTATGAGCGGCCCGAGAATGAGCGGCGCCACATGACTGCATATCTGGCCCGAGGATGTGAGGATATCGACGTCGACCGATCCTGCCACCGAGAGGAATAGAGGCGCGATGAGTGCCGCCGTAACATTGCTCATCAGCGAATAGGTGATAAGCCGCGCCACATTGCCGCCGAGCATACCGGTGACCACCGGTGCGGCCGTAGCGGTGGGACACAGCACACATATCATAAGTCCCTGAGCCACATCGCGGCTCACTCCGGCGATGACTACGTAGATGATGGCTCCCCCAACCACCTGAATGGCCAGCAGAGCCCACATGAGACGCGTGACGCTGATATGCCGGAAATTTATCTTGCAGAAGGTGACATAGAGCATCACGAAAATCAGGTAAGGGGTGAGGAAACCCACATATTCAATGCAGTCATGAAACAACACACCCCCGGCCATAGCTATAGGAAGCATCCAGGGCTTTAACCGCTGACGTAACAGAGATCCTTTCATATCGGGTGCAAAATTAGCAAAAACCTCGCAAATGGTAATAAAATAAATCGTTTCAATACCCCTATAAAAAAGTTGCCCGCTGCCCCCTTCTATCAGGGAGCATCGGACTAAAGCCAAAAGGCATAATCTTTGATTCTAATTGAAGTTGTCTTACAGCAATTAAAGTGTAGAGATTATATCATACTTACATTACCTTTACACACTTCAACTGCCGACTGTCGTCGCGACACTCAAGCGGGATTGACGTTGCCTTAGCCTTAGCTTATATGAGATGTTTTGCGTAAAATTTATCAGTCCAAGGAAATGCAACCGGTGTAAATTCTCTGCAAATATAATCATTTTTTTTTATTCCACCATAACAGATCATCAAATCTGCTCAAATTTCATTTTTTAACATCTTGACACTAAGCACAAAAAAATCCGCCACGAAGAAAAACGCAACGGATATATATTGGCTGTCAACAGCCCTTTACGGGGATTTTATCGATGCGGCGCTGATGGCGTCCACCTTCGAAAGCGGTGGTCAGAAACACGTCGACAATCTTCAGGGCCTTCTCCACGGGGATGAAACGGGCGGGCATCACAAGGATGTTGGCGTCATTATGCTCGCGGGCCAGACGGGCCAGGTCCTCGTCCCAGCAAAGGGCGGCGCGGATACCCTGATGCTTGTTGAGGGTCATGGCAATGCCGTTGCCGGTACCGCATAAGGCAATTCCGGGGTAGCAGCGGCCGCTCTCCACGGCTTCGGCGCAGGGATGGGCAAAGTCGGGATAATCGCAGCTATCGGCGCTGAAGGTGCCGAAATCCTCCACCTCTATGCCTCCGGATCTGAGGTACTCAATGATTTTTGATTTCATCTCGAAGCCGGCGTGGTCGCTGCACATAGCCACAGCCTTGCCGGGCTTGATAATCGTATCGGTCATAAGTCTTATTTATATAATGTGATAATCTTTCAGAATTTGAGATTGATCCGTTTCCAGAGACACCGCGGGATGAGGCGCCATAAGCCTACCACCACCTTCCAGCGCGAGTCGATGGTCACGCGGCGCTTGCGGCGCAGGATGGCTTCCTCGATTTTGGGGCATACATAGTCCACACTCATTATCATCGGATAGTCACGTTTCTCATCGAGCAATCCGGTGCGGATGAAGCCGGGACGGATATCAGTGAATTTCACGTTGACACGCTGGGTATAAGCCAGTTGCTCGAGTGAGTCCATAAACATCTGCTGGAAGCGTTTCGACGAACTGTAGGCGGCCGAGATGCCGATGCCGCGGGTTCCCGCTATCGATGTGATGGCGGCAATCTGCCCGGTGTGGAGGTTTGCCGTGTTGCGGTAATATTTATAAGCGGCCGCGAGGATACGGGCGTAACCCACAACGTTGGTCTGCAGCGTATCATTGAGCTTGACAAGATCGAGCTCGGGGTCGCAGAAGCCCACGCCGGCGGCGTAGAGCAGTATGTCCATGCCGTCAATCAGCTCAATGAGGTTATAAAACTTCTCCACGGCATCCTGAGCAGTGACGTCGATTTCGAGATACTCTATCTGCCCGGGATAGAGCGCCTTGATATCCTTGAGGCGGTCAGCGCGACGGGCAGCTATGCCCACGCGCCATCCGGCAGCGGCAAAATCCGTGGCTATTCTTGCTCCCAGACCTGACGACGCGCCGATGATTACAATACGTTTCATAGTAAACTGAATTTTACTTCTTTTCCGTATTAACCGCTTCAGGCTTCGGCTTGTTCAACGGCAATGTGTAACTTATCGAAAATGAGCCGGTGAAAGTGGTGCCGCGCTTGCCGAAGCCGGGTATATACATCGGTTCGCCGTAACGATGAGCGCCTTCATGGAGGATGGTGTGGTATTTGGCTGTCCAGCCGAGCGATATCTGCTTGGCTATCATCACCCTCACGCCGGCCACAAGCTCGAAGAATCCGGCCGTGGTGCTCCGGGAAGGGATGCTGATGGTGGACGGCTCGTCCCAATAGCCGGGCGGAACGGATATGTCAGTAACCTCGTAAGAGAATGGGGTAAAGCCGTAACGCACACCCACAATCAGCTGATAGCGAGGATTATTGTTGTAAAACATATTGTAGTTCATGCCTATCCGGAAATAGGGTGCGAACTTGGTCTTGAAGGTGTAGTTCATTCCGTCGGGGGTGTCGTTGCAGCTGCCGATGCCGAGTTCGAGCACGGGCTTGTAACGGTTGTGGAGGCTCAGTTCGGCCCAGATGTCGGCGCCGCCGTAATGCTGCCCGAGCAGGCGCATCACCGGGTCCCAGATATTGACGCCCATGGTCACGGACTCAAACAGCGGGTAAATCATCCCCTTGCCTTTGTTGACGCTGGTGGTGTCAATCCACTCTTTGCCAGTGATGGTGTCGACGAGCACAATGTTGCCCTGGGCATCCTTCATCTCGGCCAGACCGGAAGGGATTTCGGCATCCTCTTTGGACTTCTGAGTGACAGAGGTCACCGATTTGGGCTGCACGGGGGTGATTTTGCGCTGCCCCCACACAGTGAATGTGAGCGACGCCAACAGGGCGATGATTATGAGGAATGATCTGGTAGGTTTCATATTTATTCGGTGCGGAAATAAATCTTTAACCGTTCGATATCGGTGTTGGTGACCAGCGAGTCTGTCACGGCCACGGAGTCGATAAGATGCTGAGTGTAAGAGAGGCGGGTGATGGTGTAGCGGTACATGGCGCCGCACTCCTCGGAGGCGAAGTAAGGCTCGGAGGTGTAATGGAATGTTATGGTGTCGTTGAGCGCGTCGTCATCAAGTCCCTCCTGAGTGTAGTGGAAACAGAAGGAAGTGGAGGCGAAGTCGGAGCGCAACGGCAGATACACCTCGCGCAGAGCGGTGCCTCCGGGATAGAGTATAGAATCGCCGGGCGCACCCACGCCATAAATTTCGAGGTTGTTGACAGAGATGGCCTGCTGCGAGGCCGAGGAATAGAATCCGGCCAGCGGTATGCTGCTCTGAAGATCGGTGCAGCCGGAGGTGTTGCACCCGGTCAGCGCCGATCCGGCCAGGATACCCGCGGCTATGAATGTCAGTAACCTTCCCATCGTAAGCAAATCAGTCCTCGAGGTTAAGGTTCTCGGAAATCTCGTAATGGTTGCGGCGGTCAGAGTTTCGGGCTATCAGCTCGCCTATGAAGCCGGCCAGAAAGAGCTGGGTGCCTATGACCATGGTGGTCAGGGCCAGATAGAAGTATGGCGAGTCGGTAACCAGGATGTAGTGGTGGCCTGAGTACATGTGGTAAAGTTTGAGAGCACCCACCACTATCACGGAGATGAAGCCGATAAAGAACATCAGCGAGCCGAGCAGGCCGAAGAAGTGCATGGGTTTGCCGCCGAATTTGTTGGTGAACCACAGTGTCATAAGATCGAGATAGCCATTGACAAAGCGGTCGAGACCGAATTTCGACTTGCCGTATTTACGGGCCTGATGGTGAACAACTTTCTCGCCGATGCGGTCGTAACCCGCGTTCTTGGCCAGATAAGGGATGTAACGGTGCATGTCGCCGTAGACCTCAATGTTTTTCACCACCTCTTTCTTGTAAGCCTTCAGGCCGCAGTTGAAATCGTGGAGATTCTTTATACCGCTGACTTTTCGGGCGGTAGCATTGAAGAGTTTGGTAGGGATGGTCTTTGACAGCGGGTCGTAGCGCTTCTGTTTCCAGCCGCTAACCAGGTGATAGCCGTCCTCGGTTATCATGCGGTAAAGCTCGGGGATCTCATCGGGGCTATCCTGCAGGTCGGCGTCCATAGTAATAACCACATCGCCCTTGGCATGGCTGAAGCCGGTGTTAAGAGCGGGCGATTTGCCATAGTTGCGGCGGAAGGATACACCTTTCACGCAGGGATTTTCCCCGGCGAGTTTTTTGATTACCTTCCACGAATCATCCGTACTGCCGTCATTCACGAAAATTATCTCGTAAGTGAATCCGTTTTCCTTCATTACACGTGTAATCCACTTTTCGAGTTCGGGAAGGGATTCGGCTTCGTTAAACAACGGCACGACTACTGATATATCCATTTCGTATCTTTCTAATCTGATTAATTGTCAATTATTTCAAACCACACGTGAGGGCGAGGGGGTAAACCTTGGCGGACGGATTTTCCGCAGTTTCACCAGCCCGGCTATGATCATGGATGTCAGGCAGCCGGTAGCAGTGGTCATCCAGAAGAGAGCCACAGCCATGGTGGAGGCCGAGGGTACGCTACGGGTCTCGAGCATGCGGGTCAGCACATCGGAAACCTCCTTGGCCGAGGGGCTGCCGGTCATCTCATAGAATTTTGAATATGAAGCTATTGCACCCTCAACAAAGCGGGTCATCCACTGCGGATCGATCCAGCGGAGGTAAACAACGCAGAGGAGCGACAGGATGACGGCGCCGCACAGAAACACCATAATGCCCTGCATCCACAATTCGGAGAACGAGGCTTTGCCTGCGCGAATTATATGCCTGCGGTACAGCCATACATATATCAGAACCGGCACACCGAGCGACAGCACCAGATTAAGGAGTCCCCAAAAGGGCACCTTCAGCGACAGGACCATGGTCAAAAACCACGCGCAAAGGTAAAGTCCGAAATAACGGCCCTGCTCTGCTCCGAGGCGATAAGGCGATTTTATGCTGCTGAGTTCTTCCATATATTAATGCAAAGATAACCATTTTTGCACACATAGATGTGCATCGGCACCAAAAATCTAAAAATCAAGCTCTCAAAGGCTGACCGAGGAAGCTGTCTGCTTTCTTGCCGGCTATAATAAGGTTTATATTTCCAACACAAATTGCAATATATTATATTACTAATTTACAGCTATCTAAGCATAAAATAAGTTTATATAACATTTATATTTAAGTCATATACTATTGCATCAGTGACAGAGGCTCTATATTTTTGCATTGTAAAATTTTTCAGTTAAGGATTGCTACCGCGATTTCTAAGGTAAAAAATGATTCAGGGTATAATAATATGGTAGCAGTGGGTTGAAAAAAATGTTAGATAACAGCTATTGGCTAAACACTGAAACCAACCCCATCAGTAGCTAAACACAGGAGGCCGACTCGCGATGAATCGGCTTCCTGTGTTATTGCAGCGTTTGTAACAAAAAGAATAATTCAAGAGACAAGCTCTTAGAATAGTTTGGCTAAATCGTCAGGACTTGGGAGCGCGGTGCGGATTTCGAGTGGTAACTCATCAGCCGTTATATACTTGGCAACTCCCATAGGTGTAGTAATCCCCCGAAAAGCAAACTGCACGATTCGATCATCCTTTTCACGACATAGCACTATACCAATGGATGGATTTTCATCAGGTCTTTTGACGTATTCATCGAGCGCGGATAGATAAAAATTGAGTTTACCGGCATGTTCCGCCTTAAACTCATTGCGTTTCAGCTCAATAGCCACTAAACAGCGTAGCGCTCTATGATAAAACAACAAGTCAATGAAGTATTCCTTACCGCTGACCACAACCCTATATTGATTACCCATAAATGCAAAATCATCGCCAAACGTCATAATAAAATTCTTAATATTATGGACTATCCGGTTTTCCAAAATTCTTTCGTCAAAAGCATCCGGGTCCTCAATATTGACGAAATCCAAAAGATATTCATCTTTAAATGAGCGAAGCGCGGCAGACCTCAAATCCTTATCGGGAATGGTGGTTTCAAAGGTAGAGCTTGTTATCTTTGAAGCATAAGGATTGTTTTTCAGCATGTAACGCAGCTTCTCAACAGACCAGAACTCTGTAGCGCAACGACGTATATAGTATAGTCGCTCCTGAAGAGAACCCGTTTTAATTAAAATATCGTAGTGGTGGGAGAATCCGATACTCAAAAACCAATCTATTTCCTGTTCCGAAAAATCGTCCAATGCTATTGGACGATTTACATGAATGAGTGATTCCGGGGAAAAAGCAGAATCGTTCAATACCGTTGGACGATTTGAGACATATCTGGACCATCCCTCGTAAAAGGTACGCATACGCTTAATTCCGGATTCAGAAAATCCCCTTAACCCGGGAAGTTCCTACTGTAATAACCTTGAAATAATTGAAATAGCGTTTGAACCCCATTTTGCCGTTCTACTTTTGACAGATATATATTCCCCTACATTAAAGTAGAGTGACAACAGTTCTCGATTAGCCAGACGCGCAGCATTATATCGGCTTGAGAGAATCGCAGATTTAATGGTCCTGACAGCAGCTATGATATCGACACTATCAAATTTGTTTATAGATGTTTCCATATTTCAAGAATACGAAATATATTGGATAAATTGTGTTGAGCCAACAATCACATAAGCCATTAGATCCCTACTAAAAAGTCATTTCGATGTAATCAAGCGACCATTCTTATTGAAAGGTGCAAGGAAAAATTACTCATGAATCCGGAAAGTGCCGATGTGGCGCTGCTTCTTTTCCTCGAAGATTTCAGAGATGACCAGGAAGATGCCTGTCTCTTCAACGTCGCCAAACTCGTCGTTGATGGCCGTACCGAATACTTTCATGGTGGGCGAAAGGCTCATGTAGGCGTTGACCAGCGGCGGGATATTGAAGCCGTAACTGCGCACGGCCTTGTTGAGGATACGGTAATCCTCGGCAAACGAATTGCCCGAGAAGAGTTGCTCAAGAGCCGGGAGGTCCATCTTCACGTCGAGCGGCTTGATAGGATAGACCAGGCGGTCAGTATCGGGGAAATATTTTTCGAGGAAATAGAGAATCATGTTGCGGCACTCCTGACTGTAGTCGGGATACATGGTCACCTTGCCGAACAGATATTTGATTTCGGGATGGATCACCGTGAGGGCGCCGAGACCGTCCCACAGATTATCAAGGGCAAATAAAGCCTTGGCTCCGGCCTTTGACGACTGGTATTCGAGCCTTACGAATGACCGGCCGAGCTCCAGAGTGTTCGGGAGATAATTTTCAAGGAACTCGGGCGAGAAGCGAAACATGTGGGATGTGGCAATGCGGGGCGTTCCGTCCTCGCGGATTACTATGTCGTTACCGATGATAAAGCGGTAACCGCCGAGGATGAGCTTCGACTCGGGATCCCAGACTATGAGCTGACGGCAAGGCGGGGTCATGGTGTCGTACTCGTCAATATCACATTCCTTGCCAGTGCCGCCGCCGGCCGAGCGGAAGGCGATCTCGCGCAGACGGCCCACCTCACGCATTACGTTGGGGGAGTTAAAGGCGTCGACCACATATATTTCGTTGTGGCCTTTGTTGGTATTTCGTAAAAAGCGTTCCGGAGTCAGCTCTGCTGTGATCAGCTCCGTGTCTACTGCCGGTATTATGTTCTGAGTCATGATATCAGATATTAATATCGCCGAGTTCATACACTTTTGCCCTTATCTCTTCGGCCTGCAGGCGGGATTTTGAGCCGCCCTTCAGTTCCGACCATGCTATCGGAGCGCCGATTTTCAATGAGTAGGATTGGCCTTTGCTGCGAAACACTTCGCGGGGCAGTCGTATCATCTCGATATTAAATTTGAGTCCGAGTCGGGTTCTTAACTTTGCAAAATTATAAAAAAATTTCGAGTTTTGACCGCTAAAGAACAATGGAATTACCGGACGGCGGTATTCGATGGCCTTGTTGACAAAGGATTTTTGCCATTCCAGATCGGCGATAACGCCCTTGCGGCCTTTGCGCGACACCAGTCCGGCCGGGAAAATGATGATGGGTCCGGAGCCTTTGAATGACTCGTTGACCAGCGCCGATGCGTCGCGCGACTGGCGACCATGCTTGTTGACCGGCAGAAACACCCCGCCGAGCGGCTCTATGGCCATCAGCAGATCGTTGACCAGGAATTTCACCTTCTCGCCGGGATAGCGCCGCTGCACATAATCAATCAGCATCATGCCATCGAGGCCGCCGAGCGGGTGATTGCTGACTATCAGGCAGCGCGGATCATCGGGCAGATTCTCAGCGCCTTCCACCGTGTAGGTGATATCAAGATGCTGCAACACGCCACGGCAGAAATCGGCGTCGCGACGGCCGCGGTTAACCCTCAGCATCTCGTTGAGCTGATCCTGACACACCATTTTCTCAAGCCCCCGGATCACAAACCGGGGAATATAGCGGTAATGGCGCGGCAGGCGGCTGCGGAGCACTGCGTCAATATCAATCTGTATCAGTTTCGGTTCAGTCATGTAAAATTCCTTTTCCAATGCAAAGTTAGAAGAATTTACCCGCATAACCGCGCCCGATTGCAATAAAAAAGCTACCTTTACACAATCATTTCACTAAGAGCTTGTTTAATAATAAATGTTGCCGACAGGGTCGCATAGCTTGAGACGGGTTTCGTCATGCGACGAAGGAGTGTACTTGATGTACACGACTGAGGAGCAGGGCGAAAAGCGGCCAGGATATGCGAAACAATGGTAATAAGATATTATTAAAACCTGCTCAAAAAAGTTTTTCTTTTCTTTAAACAAATGTTAATATTGTGTCAATAATGTGAATATAGTTACTTTTGTACGGCCATCCGCCGGCATATTTTCACCTGTTCTTCGGTCGTTATGCCCGCATAACTCCCTCATCACAAGCAAAAATCTGCTCGACGACTGACCGCCCTGTCGGTAACATTTATTATTAAACAAGCTCTAAAAAATCATGAGCATACTCAAATCCGCAGCACGTTTCATGAGCCGCCTGGGCCAATCGATCAAATCCACGGCAAAGATCGCCATCGAATCGCGCCGCTGCACCCTGCAGCCTGTGGCCACAGGGGCCGACACGCTGATAATCATGGGCAACGGCCCGTCGCTGGCCGACACCATAGCCCGAGATTCCGACACGCTGAAGCGCAACCACCTTATGGCGGTCAACTTCGCGGCCAACACCGAGGAATTCTATGCCCTGCGCCCTGAGTATTACATAATGATCGACCCGGTGTTTTTCGCCGCCGACGACAATGTCAACGTCGAACGCCTGCGCTCCAATCTGCTTGAGCGCATTGACTGGCCCATGACCCTCATCATCCCGGCCCGAATGAAAAGTAGTGCAGTCGGTTTCTCGGCAAATCCCCGCCTGACAGTGCGATGCATCAACCCGGTGGGCGTGGACGGTTTCCGTTGGCTGCGTGACACGGCCTACGGCTCGGGCCGCGGCATGCCGCGCCCGCGTAACGTGCTGATAGCCGCACTGATGTCCGGCATCCGCCTGGGCTACAAGACCATCTACATCACCGGCGCCGACCACAGCTGGACACGTACGCTCGAGGTGTCGGAAAACAACGAGGTGATAAGTGTGCAGCCGCATTTCTACAAGGACAACGCCGCCGAACATGCCCGTGTTGCCTCGGTCTACCGCAATGTGCGCATGCACGACATCATGCTGAGCTTCTCGATAGCCTTCCGCTCCTATTTCATGATAGAGGACTATGCGCGGCGCCACGGCATCACCATCTACAATGCCACGCCGGGCAGCTTCATCGACGCCTTCCCGCGCCGCCGTTTATCTGATAATCAGGGATAAAGTGCGTCCCGAGGCAACTCCCAGCCTGCGGGCCGAGAAAAAATTCTCGTGACGGCAGCGCGAGCATACTCGCGGGAGCGTTATGTTCCGAGGCATCAGACCTGCATGAACAAGCTGCGCGTCAAGGGCAATACCGAGGTTAATGTGCGGCTTCTCGCGGCTGCGGTCAATAATATCGTCAGGATCCGGACCGAAGGTTTCCTCAAATTTTGCAGCAACCTCCTCGCCCACCTCGAAGCAACACGGGCCTATCGAAGGCCCCATGGCCACATTGATTCTGTCAGCCCGCGCGCCAAGCGATTCCATTACTCTGACAGACTTGACGGCAATTCCGGCGATGACGCCGCGCCATCCGGCATGCACTGCGGCGATGACCCCGGCCTCGGGGTCGGCCATCAGAAGCGGCACACAATCAGCAGTGTTGATACTGAGGGCGATACCCGCCTCTGCAGTCACAAGCGCATCGATGCCTTCAAGGTTCAGAGTATCAAGGTTAGCTTCTGTCACCATGGCCACCTCGGAGGAGTGTGTCTGACGTGGGACAACGAGATGCCTTCGGTCAATGCCGAGACCGCGGCACAACTCATCACGGCAGGCCTCGACATGAGCCGGATCATCGCCCGTGTAATGACACACGCTGAAGCCGCTGTAAGGCTCGTCGGCCGAACGCGCCGAGCGCAGGGTAGAAAATGCCTTTATGCCGCTGCCGAGGTCATACTCAATCCTTTCGGGGAGCTTCATCGGACAGTTCATCGTCGTCATCGTAATCAAAGTCGGCGTTCCAGCTCTCGTCCCAGTCCTGCTCGAAATCTTCGCCGAGATCCTCCTCGTCATCTACAGCCGGAGCGGCGTCGAAGATGAACTCATCCTCCTCGCGCACACGGTGATGTCCGTCGAGCGGACGGTGGGTGATGGAAGGAGTGGCTATCTGGTTACGTTCGTCAGTCACGGCTCCCCACAGCACATCCTTGAGTTCGGTAAGTCCCATGCCGGTCACGGCCGAGATAAACACATGCGGGATATCCTTTGGCAGCGTAGGCTCGATGGCCTCGATAAGCTCCTCATCGAGCATGTCGCTCTTGGATATGGCCAGTACGCGCTGCTTGTCCATCAGCTGGGGGTTGAATTTTTCAAGTTCGCCGAGCAGGATCTCATACTCGCGGTTTATATCGTCGGCATCGGCCGGCACCATGAACAGCAGCACGGCGTTGCGCTCGATATGGCGGAGGAATCTGAGGCCAAGACCCTTGCCCTCGCTTGCGCCCTCGATAATGCCGGGGATGTCGGCCATCACGAAGGAGCGGTTGTCGCGATACGACACTATGCCCAACTGCGGCTCCATGGTGGTGAATGGATAGTCGGCTATCTTGGGACGGGCTGCCGAAAGGGCGCTCAGAAGGGTGGATTTGCCGGCATTGGGGAACCCTACGAGTCCCACATCAGCCAGAAGTTTAAGTTCCAGAATCACAGTCTTTTCAATGGCGGGTTCGCCGGGTTGCGCATAGCGCGGGGTGCGGTTGGTGGCGCTCTTGAAGTGCCAGTTGCCGAGGCCGCCGCGGCCGCCGCGCAGGAGCTTTATCTCCTCGCCGTCCTCGTTGACCTCGCAGAGAAATTCGCCTGTCTCGGCATCGAAAACCACCGTACCTGTCGGCACCTGGATGATGACATCCTCGCCGTCCTTGCCGAAACTGCGTCCGCCCGAGCCGCTCTGGCCGTTGCCGGCAAACACATGGCGGTTGAATTTCAACGGCAGCAGAGTCCACATCTGCTTGTTGCCGCGGAGTATCACGTGGCCGCCGCGGCCGCCGTCGCCGCCGTCAGGGCCGCCTTTGGGCACATATTTGGCGCGATAGAAATGGCGCGAGCCCGCGCCGCCTTTGCCGCTGCGGCAATGTATCTTCACATAATCTATAAAATTGCTGTCAGCCATAATTAAGAGCTTGTTTAAGGGTTATAAAACCGGCCATTCTATATTACAACATCTCGCGGTGCTCCATAAGTTCGCAGGCATGCCGGAAATCTGCCGGCGAACCTATGTCAATCCACAGCCGGAAATGGGGAAAATAGACCACTTTAAGACCGTCGGCTATGGCCTGTTCGATAAGGTCGGTGGCATCGGTACGGCGGTCGAGCGGGAGCGACGAGAGCAGCCGGTTAGGCATTATATATATGCCGGCATTGGCATAGTAGGCGTAGGAAGGCTTCTCCTCGAGACCTTTCACCCGCGAGCCGTCAGTCGACAGAATGGCGTAAGGCACGGACACGTTGTAGGGTATGACAGCCATGGTTATATCGGCCTTTTCGGCGCGGTGCCACAGATACATATCCTCAAACGATATGGTGGTGAGCAGGTCGGAGTTCATGACGAGGGTGTCACCGCAGGCGGGCAGTTCGACAAGCGCGGCCGACCCCATGGTGCCGAGGGGCTTTTCCTCCCTTACGCAGCGCACCTTCACGCCGCCCACGGGCCGGGCGAAGTGCTCTTCAAGCTTGTCGGCGAGGTAGTTGACCGTCACGCTCACATCAGTGATGCCGGCGCGGCCGAGCGCCTCTATGTTATAATCGATGATAGCCTTTCCGCCTACGCTCAGGAGCGGTTTGGGGGTGGTGAGAGTCATAGGGCGCAGTCGTTCGCCCTTCCCGCCGGCCATGAGTATGGCACTGAGGGGAAGGCGCGTAGGTGTGGCTGTAGTGTCGATAATATCGGTCAGGTGTCCCCGGTCGTCGACAAGGGGCAACAATCTGACTCCGGACTCGCGGTAGCTTCGGAGCAGGCCGAGGTCGGGAGCATCGGCGCGTAACGATTTGAAACGGCTGTGCATCACTGAGGTCACCGGTTCCTCGAGCCGGTGACCGGCAAGGAGCCCGCGGCGAATGTCGCCGTCGGTCAGCGAGCCGGTCACGGTGCCGTCAGGCTCCGTCACAAAAAGCGTGAGCACACCGCCCGAAAGGTCGTTAAGCCGTCCGAGCGCTTCGAGTATCGTTGACTGTGAGCTTATTATATGATCATCCATCATTTTTCGAGATGAGATATTACGGTCTCGGCCACTGCCCAGTCAAGGGGCGTGTCGAGGTCAATGCAATGGGTAGGATCGGTGGGACAGCCCACGCGGCGCGGCATGGCGCCGAGCTCCATGGCGCGGATTGATTCGGGATTGATCACGTAGACCGCGCCGCTGTACTGCCAGGCATCAGGGGCATCCTGCCGGCGCACATACAGGCCGTCGCCCTTTGATATATGGAGATACCCGGTAAGCGGATCGGTCTCGAAGCAGTTGTAATAGGGGTTTGCCGAAGCCTCCACCACACTGACCACCATGTCGATACGCGGGGTATAGAGATCGAGGCATGCCTTGACGTCGGCCGCGGTGCGCAGCGGCGAGGTAGGCTGAAGCAGGCACACTTTCTCATATTTAATACCCTTGCTGTCAGCATAATCCATGGCGTCAAGAATCACCTCGCGTGAGCCGGAGGTATCGGTGGCGAGGTGCGCGGGCCGCATGTAATCAACCGTCAGACCGGTCTGCCGGGCCACGGCGGCTATCTCCTCATCGTCGGTGCTTACAAGGATCATCTCGTCGGGCGCCAGAGCGCGGGCCACCTCTATCGAATAATGTATCAGCGGTTTGCCGCCGAGAAGTTTGATATTCTTTCGTGGTATGCCCTTGCTGCCTCCACGAGCCGGAATTATATATAATGTAGAGTTATCCATTGATATCGTAGAAAGTTTTTGTGCGCAGAGTTTCAAGAGGAGTAAGCGTCAGCGCGTCGATGATTTTTTTTAAAGTGTCGTGACCGCCGTAGGGGTTGGCGGCGCGGGCCGCACGTTGGCGGCCTTCGGACGACAGGGCCATGCGGATGGCGCTGTCAATCTCATCAGCCGAATCGCCGCAGTGTATCACCGCATCGGAAGCCTCGCGCCCCTGCTGGCGGATGCCGATATCCACGGTGGGGATGCCTGCCGACGGCACCTCGATGATGCCGCTCGAGGAGTTGCCCACCACGGCTCCGGCATAACGCAGAGCCGACAAGTAGCGGCGTTTGCCGAGGGTAGGCACAGCCAGGACTTTCCCCGGCCGGGCGGCGGCATAATCCTTGATCATGGCTATGAGGCGTCGCCCCTGACGGTCGTTGTTGGGATAAGTCATTATGATGTTGACATCCTTCTGACGGTCAAGGGCTTCGAGCAGTGCCGCGAAGCGGTCGGCGGGGTCGGCGGGATCGAGGGTGGCGGCGTGAAAGGTGACTATGAGGGTGTTACGGTCTATCTTCATGCCGCCTAAAGATTCTTCAAGATCCGGGAGCGACATCACCGGCTCGTGCATGGCGTTATACACGCCTATGGCACCGGTATTTATCACCCGGTCAGGATCTTCACCCATCTGAATCACGCGCCGGCGGTGGCCTTCGGTGGAGGTGAGATGGAGCGAGGCCATCTTGGTGATGGCGTGGCGGATGGAATCGTCGACGGCACCGTTGGTAATCTCGCCGCCGTGGAGGTGGGCTATCGGGATGCCTGACATCAGCGCGGCCGAGGCCACGGCGAGCATCTCGTAGCGGTCACCGAGAATCACGGCCAGGTCAGGCTTAAGGCGGTCGAAAGCATCGGCCATTCCGCTCATACAATGCCCCATGGCCTTTATGCGGGCGGCAGGAGTATCATCGGCGGCAGGCATCGCCACACGGGCGTCGACTCTGTAGCCCCCGGCCTCGATCTCGTCGACGGTGTAGCCGTAGCGCGGGTCGAGGTGCATGTTGGTAGCCACAATCTGCAGCTCAGTGTCGGGACGCTGGCGCAGTTCGCGGGCTATGGTCTCCAGAAGGCCCCATTCGGCGCGTGTGCCGGTGATGATGCAAATTTTTCTGCGACTGTCCATAGCGGCTGATTTACTGACCAATAATGAGAAGTGTGGTGTAAGCGGCATAGCAGGCCACCAGCACGGCGCCTTCGGCCCGTGTGATGGTGCGTTCCCTGAAGAACCAGCCGAACAGCCAGAAGAGCAGCGAGGCGCCCATGAGCGTCAGCATGTCGAAGTTGCCGATTGCGCCGAGCCGCAGGGGAGCCACGGTGGCCGAGGCGCCGAGCACCATGAACACGTTGAATATATTGCTGCCTATCACATTGCCCAGGGCTATGCCCGACTTGCCTTTGACGGCGGCGGTTATCGAAGTGGCGAGTTCGGGGAGCGATGTGCCCATAGCCACTATTGTAAGGCCTATCACAGCTTCGCTCACACCCATGGCGGCGGCAATGTCGGAGGCACCGGCCACAAAGCGGTCACCGCCGAAAATCAGCGCCGCAAGGCCGCCGAGCACCCACACCACCGATTTCCACACGGCCATCTCCGGCTTGCGGCCTGCATCGGTCATCGGATCATCGGCCGGACCTTTCTTGGCCTGGGCGAAAGTGTAGCGCATGAAAATGGCGAAGAACAGAAGCAGCACAATGCCGTCAGAGCGTGAAATCACCGCTTCGGCCGAGCCGTCGAGCAGCGGAGTGTTGGCCATCACCAGCAGCACGGCCGATGACAGAATGACCAGCGGTATCTCGTTGGCCATAATGCTGCGTTCTATCTTCATGGGCATAACCAAGGAGGTAACACCTATGATTATCAGAATATTGAATATATTACTGCCCACCACGTTGCCGACGGCCAGCTCCGTAGAGCCTGACACGGCCGAGATTAAGCTGATGGCCAGTTCGGGAGCCGATGTGCCGAAGGCCACCACCGTAAGGCCGACAACGAGGTCAGAGATGCCCATGCGGCGGGCTATGGCCGACGCGCCGTCGGTCAGAAAGTTGGCCCCGGCGAGTATCAGCGCCAGGCCCACAACGAGATATATTATACTCAGTATCATACCAAGCTACAAAATTAGTAATTAGCGCGGATAGTTCAAGCAACAAACTTCACTTTTTAATGCGCACCGCCGCGATATGTGCTGTCAATATCGAAAAAAATGCGTAACTTTGAGGCTTGATAAACTTGATAAAGAAGTCATATATGAGCGAGAATAAAGTATTGGTGACAGGAGCCGACGGTTTCATCGGCTCGCATCTCGTGGAGCTGCTTCTGGCCGAGGGTTACGAAGTCAGGGCGCTCAGCTATTACAATTCGTTCAACGACTGGGGCTGGCTCGAAGGGATACACAACCCGAGGCTCGAGGTGGTGAGCGGCGATGTCCGCGACCCGTCGTTCTGCCGCCACATCACACGCGGCGTCGACACAGTGTTCCATCTGGCAGCCCTCATCGCCATCCCTTACAGCTATGTGGCCCCCGACAGCTATGTCGACACCAACATACGCGGCACCCTCAACATGGTGCAGGCGGCCCGTGACTGCAATGTGCGCCGCATTATAGTGACCTCAACGTCAGAAGTCTACGGTACCGCGCAGTATGTGCCCATTGACGAGAAACACCCGCGCCAGCCGCAGTCGCCCTACTCGGCCACCAAGATAGGTGCCGACGCCATAGCCATGAGCTTCTACAACGCTTTCAGCACCCCGGTGGTACTGGCCCGTCCGTTCAACACTTACGGACCGCGCCAGAGCGCCCGCGCCATCATACCCACCATCATCACCCAGATTGCCGCCGGCAAGAAGGAGATAAAGGTGGGTGACCTCACCCCCACGCGCGACTTCAATTTCGTGACCGACACGGCCCGCGGCTTCCTGGCTCTGGCCCGCACCCCCGGCATCGAAGGCCGCGACATCAACATCTGCACCGGCACCGAGGTGACCATGAAAGAGACACTCGACACCATAGCCCGGCTGATGGGCGGCGGCGTGACATACGTCACCGACCCGGCCCGCCTGCGCCCCTCGAAGAGCGAGGTACGACGCCTGTGCGGCGACAACACCCTCATCACATCGCTCACCGACTGGCGCCCTCAGGTGTCGCTCGAGGAGGGACTGCAGCGCTGCATCGAATGGTTTACCGTTCCCGAGAACCTGGCCCGTTACAAGACTGACATCTACAATCAATGAAACCCCTCGTACTCATAGGCGGAGGCGGCCACGCCCGCTCCGTGGCGGCGATGCTCGAAGGTTCGCGCCCCATAGCCGGATACACCGACAAGGCTCCTACCGGGCTCGACATGCCCTACTTAGGCACCGACAGCTGCCTCGACCCCGCATCCTCCGACTATGAGACGCTCGTTACCGTAGGTTTCGGAGCCGGAGCCTCACTCGGCGCCCGCTCCGCCATATTCAATCACTTCCCCGCCACGGCCTGCGAGCCTGTCATAGCCCCGTCGGCCTGGGTGAGCCGCAGCGCCGGCATAGGCCGCGGCACGGCCATAATGGCCCGCGCCACTGTCAACGCCTGCTCGATCGGGGCCAACGCGGTCATCAACACCGGCGCCATCATAGAGCACGACTGCACCATTGAGGACAACTGCTTCATAGGCCCCGGAGCCATAGTGTGCGGCGGTGCCTTCATCGGAGCCTGCACCTTCATAGGCGCCGGTGCCATAATCCGCGAAGGGGTCAGCATAGCCGCAGGCACCACCATAGGCATGGGCTCCGTAGTGACCGCAGCTATCGAAGAGCCCGGCACTTACGTCGGCAATCCCGCCCGCAAAATCAATAAGAAATCATGACTCAGCATCCCCACACCATAATAATCGCCGAGATTGGCGTCAACCATCAGGGCTCCGTAAATATGGCCCTGAAGATGATCGACACGGCAGCCGAAGCAGGCGTTGACTACGTGAAGTTTCAGACTTTCAAGGCTGAAAACCTGGTGTGCGCCTCGGCCGAACGCGCCGGCTACCAGAAAGCCAACTGCGGGGGCGAGGAGTCGCAGCTCGACATGCTCCGCCGCTACGAGCTGACAGCCGATGATTTCCGCCGCCTGTCCGACCGGTGCCGCGAGCGGGGCGTAGGCTTCATGTCATCGCCCTTTGACCTCGACAGCATAGAGCTGCTCGCCCCCTTGGGGATGGATTTCTGGAAGATTCCGTCGGGCGAGATCACCAATCTGCCCTATCTCCGCGCCATAGCCCGCCACGCCGCCGGGAAGGCCCGCGTGATACTCTCCACCGGCATGAGCACCGAGGCCGACATCAATGCCGCCCTTAAGGCATTGACCCGCAGCGGTCTGACTGACAGGGATATCATACTGCTTCACTGCACCACACAGTATCCCACGCCGCCCGACCAGGTCAACCTCCTGGCCATGAACACGCTGCGCAAGTTCAACCCTGCTGCGGTGGGTCTCAGCGACCACACCGAGGGGATAACCGTAGCAACAGCCGCCGTGGCACTTGGCGCGGGAGTGATAGAGAAGCATTTCACCCTCGACAAGTCGCTCCCGGGCCCTGACCACAAGGCATCGCTGAACCCCGGTGAGCTCCGCGCGCTGGTCAAGTCGGTGCGCACCGTAGAGCAGGCCCTCGGCTCGCCCGTAAAGCAGGTTGCCGAAGCCGAAACCTCCAACCGACCGGTGGCCCGCAAGAGCATCGTGGCCCGCAAAGCGATAGCCGCCGGCGAGACATTCACTGACGGCAACCTCACCGTAAAGCGCCCGGGCACAGGCCTCTCGCCCATGCTCTGGGACTCCGTTATAGGCCGCACCGCTTCTCGCGATTTCCTCCCCGACGAACTCATAACCCTCTGAAACAATGAACGAATCACTCAAGCTATCGTTATCACAGAAACAGCAGCAGACGCTCGCGCCCATGCAGCTGCAGCTGGTGCGCATGCTTGAGATGTCGGCTCCCGAAATCGAAGAGGAGATACGCCGACAGGTCGACGAGAATCCGGCCCTCGAAGTGGCCGACGACACCGACCGCGAGCCGGCAGCCGACTACAGCCAATCAGCTGACGACACCCCGTATTACCGATATCTGGCCCGCAACTCGAGCCCCGACGACGAGGCTTACGAGCCCACGGCCGTTGACAATTCGCAGTCGCTCATGGACTATATCCTGAGCCAGCTGCGCGAAAATCCTGACTTCAACAACACCGACATGGCCGTAGCCCGCGTGATCGCCGGAAACATCGACAGCAACGGTTATCTGACGCGCGACGTCCGGGCCATGGTCGACGACCTCGCCATCCAGGAGGGCATCGAGACCACGGCCGACCATGTGCGCCGTATGCTCGAAGCCGTGCGCCGCGCCGACCCGGCGGGCATAGGCGCCGTCGACCTCCGCGATTCGCTTCTGCTTCAGCTCAAGCGCCGCGCCAAGACCCCGGCCGTGGAGCTGGCCACAAAGATTGTGCGCGATTATTTCGACCTGTTCTCGCTGATGCACTTCGACCGTCTGCGCAACCTCACCGACGCCACCGCCGAGCAGCTCTCCGAAGCCATGGAGGTGATACGCAGCCTCAACCCCAAGCCGGGCGCCCAGATAGGCAGCCCCGACGATGACCGTACACGCCACATAACCCCCGATTTCTACGTAGAAGCCGACGGCGACCGCCTGACGCTCACGTTGCTCAACCGCATACCGCGGCTGCAGATCGAGCAGTCGTTTGCCGCCGACACCGCCGTGCAGCGCCGTACCCCCTCGCGCCGCGACGCCGAGGCCAACGCCTTCATCCGCCAGCGGCGCGACGAAGCTTCAGGTTTCATAAAGGTGCTCGAGATGCGCCAGCAGACACTGTTCCGCGTGATGAGCGCCATCATGCAGTGGCAGCGCGAATTTTTCCTCACTGACGATCCGCAGACGCTCCGTCCCATGATTCTAAAGGACATATCCGCCATGACAGGCGACGACATTTCGGTGATCAGCCGCGTATCAGCAGGCAAGTTCGTGGCCACGCAGCATGGCGTCTACCCGCTGAAATACTTCTTCAACGAGCGCCGCAAGGAGGGCGACGAAACCTCCACCACGGCCCTCATCAGCCGCCTGCGCGAAATCATAGCAGCCGAGAACAAGAGCCACCCGCTCACCGACGCTGCTCTGACTGACATTCTCAACACCGAGGGCTACGACGTGGCCCGCCGCACCGTTGCCAAGTATCGCGAAAAACTCGGTATTCCCGTAGGGCGCCTCCGACGCTCCATCTGACTCTGACTCAACACGATCATGAAACGTACCGCACAACTGATATCCGTCATCTTCAACCCGCTGCTCATCCCCACCTATGCCATGGCCATGGCCATGATCCTCACTCCCATGGCCCATCTCCCCATATTCACCCGCATAGGTGCCACGGCAGTGATCACAGTGCTGACGGCCGTGCTTCCCCAGATGCTCATCTACTCGCTCCATTCGCTCAAGGCCATCAGCAACATATCGCTCACCGAGCGCCGCGAGCGCATAATCCCCTACTCGGCCACCTGTGTGCTCTATATCATAGCCATGGTCTATCTAAGCCGGGCCTCGGCTCCGCAGTGGCTCGTCGACATGATGCTGGGCGCCGCGGTGGCGCTCGTGGCCGTGACACTGATATCCCTGCGCTGGAAAATCAGCGCTCACCTCACCGGCATGGGCGGTCTCTGCGCCTTCATTGCCGTGCTCTCCACCATCCCCGGCGCCTCGCCGGCTCTGATGTGGGTGCTGATAGCCGCGGTGCTGGTTTCAGGCTGTGTGGGCGTGGCCCGTCTCGGCCTTGAACGGCACACCCCGGCCCAGGTCGGCGCCGGTTACGTGCTCGGAGCCGCGGCCATGGCGCTGTGCAGCCTCATATAACACTAATCAACAGAATTGTTTAACCATAATCATCATGACACCATTAGTTAGCATTATCATGGGCAGCATCTCCGACCTCCCCATAATGGAGAAGGCCGCAAAGTTTCTTGACTCCATGGAGATACCCTTCGAGATGAATGCCCTCTCGGCCCACCGCACCCCCACCGAGGTGGAGAAGTTTGCCCGCGAGGCCGAAGGCCGCGGCATCAAGGTAATCATAGCCGGCGCCGGCATGGCCGCCGCTCTCCCCGGCGTTATCGCCGCCATGACTCCGGTGCCCGTCATCGGTGTGCCCATCAGTTCGTCGCTCGACGGCCGTGACGCCCTGCTCTCTATCGTGCAGATGCCTCCGGGCATCGCCGTGGCCACCGTAGGCATCGACGGCGGCATGAACGCCGGCATCCTCGCCACTCAGATTCTCTCGCTCCACGACGCGCAGATCAACGCCCGCTTCAAGGACTACCGTTCGAAACTCGTTGAGAAAATCGTGAAGGTCAACGCCGAGCTCAAAAACGTCAAATATCAGTTCAAGACCAACTAATCGCCCATTTCAATGTCAGTGTTTGACTATCACCGCAGACCGACTGTGACGGTCCGCGTGGGGGTTTGTCCGCTCGGCGGAGAGAATCCCGTCAGAATCCAGTCAATGGCCACCACCTCGACCCTCGACACCGAAGGCTCGGTGGCTCAGGCCGCCCGCATCATCAACGCCGGCGCGGAATATCTGCGCTTCACCGCCCAGGGTGTCCGCGAGGCCGCCAACCTCGAGGAGATACGCCGCCGGCTGCGCGCCGCCGGCTACACCACTCCCCTGGTGGCCGACATCCACTTCAATCCTAAAGCCGCCTTCGAGGCCGCCCTCCATGTGGAGAAGGTGCGCATCAATCCCGGCAACTTCGTGGATCCGGGGCGCACGTTCCGCCGCATCGACTACACTGACAGCGAATACCGCGCCGAGCTGGAGCGAATAGAGCAGGCGCTCGTGCCGTTTCTCGAGCTCTGCCGCGAGCACTCCACGGCCATCCGCATAGGCGTGAACCACGGCTCGCTGTCTGACCGCATCATGAGCCGCTACGGCGACACTCCGGCGGGCATGGTCGAAAGCGCCATGGAATTTCTGCGCGTGTGCCGCCGCCACGATTTCAACGATGTGGTCATCTCCATCAAGGCCTCCAACGTGCAGGTGATGGTGGAGACCGTGCGCCGGCTTGTCCGCGCCATGGACGCCGAGGATATGCACTATCCGCTCCACCTCGGAGTAACCGAGGCGGGCGACGGCGAGGACGGCCGCATCAAGTCAGCCGTGGGCATCGGCGCACTGCTGGCGCAGGGTATCGGCGACACCATCCGTGTGTCGCTCAGCGAGGCTCCCGAGGCTGAACTGCCTGTGGCCCGCATGATCACCGATTACGTCGGCCGTCTGGCCGAGGCTCCGTCAACGGAGGGTGAGTTTGCCCCCGGTTTCGACCCGGTGACACCCGGCCGCCGTCAGTCGGAAACCGACATGCCGTTAGTGGCAGGCGCTTCGGCATCAGCCGATTATGCGCCCGAGGCAATACCTGACCGATTCCTCGACACTGACCCCGACATCGTGGAGCTTGACGTCAGCGATATCGACAGCATACAGCCGGGCAAGGTCATTGTACTATCATCCGACCATCCCAATCAGGCGGCCGCTCTGCGCGCCGCGCTCCATAAACTCACCGCCCGCGGGGTGACCAACGTCATCATCCCCCGCCTGCGCTACAACGAGCCTGACGCAGAGCGCGTCAAGATTATGAGCGCCATCGACGCCGGCTCGATTCTGCTCGACGGCTTCACCGACGGTCTGATGATCGAGGCCCCGGCGCTCACGCCGGCCGAAGCGGCCCGCGTGGCCTTCGCCATCCTCCAGTCGGCAAGACTGAGGATGACTCGCACGGAATATATCTCGTGTCCCGGCTGCGGCCGAACGCTCTTTGACCTGCAGTCGACACTCGCCGCAGTCAAGGGAGCCACATCGCACCTCAAGGGACTGAAAATCGGCGTGATGGGCTGCATTGTCAACGGCCCCGGCGAGATGGCCGACGCCGATTACGGTTACGTAGGCGCCGCCCACGGCCATATCAGCCTTTACCGCGGCAAGGAGTGCGTGGAGAAGAACATACCCGAGCAGGAGGCTGTGGCTCACCTCGTTGACCTGATCAAGCGCGACGGCCGATGGAAGTAGACTCCCGCTACATGGCCCGTGCGCTCGAGCTTGCCCGACTGGGGCGCGGCCTCACCCACCCCAACCCCATGGTCGGGGCGGTGATAGTGGCTGACGGCCGCATCATAGGCGAGGGCTACCACCACCGTTACGGCGGCCCGCATGCCGAGGTATGCGCCGTCAGCTCCGTGACTGACCGTCCGCTGCTGAGCCGGAGCACCATCTATGTCACCTTGGAGCCCTGTTCGCATTACGGCAAGACACCGCCCTGCGCCAAGCTGCTAATTGACTGCCGGATACCCCGCGTGGTTGTGGGGTGCACCGACCCTAACGAACGTGTGGCGGGCCGCGGCATCGCCATGCTCCGCGAGGCCGGAGCCGAAGTGGTGACGGGTGTGCTCGAGAGCGAATGTCAGGCGCTCAACCGCCCCTTCATCACCGCCCACACCAAAGGGCGCCCATACGTGATGCTGAAATGGGCGCAGAGCGCCGACGGCTTCATGGCTGCCGACGGTAAGCCCGTGAAGTTCTCAACGCCGCTGTCGGCCGTGGCCGTACATCAGCTGCGGGCCGATTTCGATACCATAGCCGTGGGCTCCGGTACTGTCAGCGCCGACAATCCGCGCCTCGACACGCGGCTCTATGCCGGCCGCTCGCCCCGCGCCGCGGTCATCGACCGCAGAGGCACATCTCCGGCCGGCGCGTCAGTGTATCAGCGCCCTGACACCATCCTCATCACCACACCCCGGCGCGATGATATCCCCGCGCATGTCACTCAGCTGACATGCACACCGGAGGCCGGCCCGGAGGAGGTGCTCCGCCTGCTGTCCGACTCCGGAGTGCAGTCACTGATGGTGGAAGGAGGAGCCGAACTGCTCACATCGTTCATGGCCTCCGGCCTGTGGGATGACGCCCGCATCGAGATAGCCCCCGTAAGCCTCGGCGCCCGCGGCTCGGCGCCGATAGCACTGCCACGCGGCACCGTATCCACCTGTAAAATCGGCCGCAATACCATAATCAATGTTAAAAACGGGTGATTCACCGTGAAATAACCCTTATCCGGCGGTTTCTGAGCCGTTGTTTACCAACATTATTCTATCTTTGCAGTGCGTTTACCCGCCGTAGTGTTACTAAATTTAACTATCGCGGGGCAATAGTTAATGAAAATCTTGTTAACTTTGCAAGTTGAAAAATAATATCTTATCACCATATATGAATAAGCGTTTCCCACTATATCTCATCCTGTCGATGATGCTCGGATTCATCGCAATCTCCTGCAACGACGACAAAGAGGATGAGGAACTGCTTGACGACCCTTATCGCAACTCTCTGATTGTCTCTACCTTCAGCCTCGAGAAGAATGACAGTGTACTCGTGGGGCTTGACTCGGTTTTCTTCTCCATCGACCTTGACCGCGCGGTGATTTTCAACGCCGACTCTCTGCCTAAAGGCACGAAAGTCAACCGGCTGAAGGTGGCGATGACGCTCTCGTCAGTGGCCGTGGCCGAGGTGACTATGCCCAACGATCAGGGCGCCGACACGGTGATAAACTTCCTGACCAACGCCTCCGACTCGCTCAACTTCAGCCGCGGATTCGTGAAACTCCATCTCGAATCGGCCAACAAGGAATATAAGCGTGACTACACCATCTACGTCAACGTTCATAAAACCGAACCCGACTCGCTGTCATGGGGCAAGAACGCATGGGCGGCTCTGCCCACTACCCTCGCCCGCCCCACGGCGCAGCACACCGTGGAATATCAGGGCCGCGCGCTCTGCTTCACCACTGACGGATCGGCTTACTCACTGGCCATCAGCGACAAGCCCGAGACCGGCGTATGGCAGAAATCATCGGTAACCCTTCCCGCAGGCGCCCGCATCGAGTCGATCACCGCATCGGCTGACCGCCTCTACCTGCTGACGGCTGACGGAGCCCTGTGGCAGTCGGCCGACGGCGGCGACAGCTGGACCTCAACCGGCGCCACGATGAACCATATCTACGGCTGCATGAACGGCACAGTCTACGGCAACCGTCTGACCTCCGGCGGCTATGTTTTCACCACCTTCCCCGCCTCTACAGAATCAGCCGTTCCCGCCGACTGCCCCGTAAGCGGCACCTCCTCCTCCATGACCTTCTCCACCGAATGGTCAACCGAATCGATGATGCTGACCATGGGCGGCATCACCGCCTCAGGCAAATACACCGGCGACACCTGGGCCTGCGACGGCTCACAGTGGGCCGCCATCTCCGTCAACCCGGCCCCCGCGGCCTCCGGCATGATGATGGTGCCCTATTTCGCCTTCAAGACCGGCACTGACTGGGTGGTGACAAAAAGCTCCATTCTGCTGGCCTTCGGCGGCGAGAAAGCTGACAAAACCCTGTCACGCGACATCTATCTGAGCTACGACCGCGGCGTTCACTGGACCAAAGCCCCTCAGCTGATGCAGCTCCCCGCCGACTTCACCCCCGGCACCGACGCCCAGGCCCTTGTGTTCGACTCGAAAATGCCCTCCACGGCTCCTGCATGGAACGAAAACACTCCGGCCGCGCTCCCCGCATGGTATGTGCCCGTGACCGCGCAGCCCGGCAGCCGCGCTGTCAAGCCCATCACCTCGTGGGACTGCCCTTATATATATGTGTTCGGCGGCAATCGCGCCGACGGCTCGCTCAACCCCACCGTATGGCGCGGCGTGATAACCCGTCTGCTCTTCAAACCGCTCCAGTAACCTCAATTTTCATCTCACTCCTCAACCATCACCCACTGATAACCGCGTGAACCGCTTAATAAAGATAATATTAGCAGCAATTGCACTGATGATTTCAGCCCCGCAGATTCAGGCCCAGGACATTGTGGAAAGCTACAAGTTCGACCTCGGCGCCGGAATAGGCATGAGCGGCTATCTGGGCGACGCCAACGAGAGCAACCTGTTCAAGCATCCCGGCTTCGCAGCCAACATCGGCGGCCGCTATCTTTTTGACAGCCGCTGGGCTGTCCGCGCTCAGCTGGGCATGCAGACCCTCAGCGGCAACACCGCCGACTTCTCCAACGTGCTCCCCGACGGGCGACAATACTCTTTCAAATCCACCGCCTACGACCTCGGCTTCCGGGGCGAATGTAACTTCTTCGGCTACGGCATCGGCGAGACCTACAAGCGCCTGCGCCGCTGGACACCGTTTCTGTCAGTCGGAATCGGCATGACCATGTCATCGACGCCTGACGGCTCATTCTTCGCACTCAACATCCCCATGGGCGTAGGCATCAAATACAAGTTCAAGCCGCGGTGGAACCTCATTGCCGAATTCTCCATGACAAAGGTGTTCGGCGACAAGGTTGACTCCGCCGAGCTCACTGACCTCTATCAGATCAAGAGCTCGTTTCTCAAAAACACCGACTGGTACTCATCGCTGACCGTAGGCATAACCTACGAGTTCGGCGCCCGCTGCGTGACATGCCACCGAATCGACTGAACCCGCCAAACAATCAACGCCAATCCCTATCAGACTTCACCAATGGACCCTATGACCGACATAAAACCAACCGCTGACATCCCGGCACATATAGCCATAATAATGGACGGCAACGGCCGCTGGGGCCGCTCGCGCGGCATGCAGCGCTACGAGGGCCATGTGGCGGGCGTCGACGCCGTCCACACCGTCATCGAGGCCGCCTCGGAGATCGGTGTGAAATACCTCACGCTCTACGCCTTCTCCACCGAAAACTGGAACCGGCCGAAGGAGGAGGTCGACCTGCTGTGGGACCTCATCATCACGGTGCTCCAACGCGAAACCCCCGAACTGGTGCGCAACAACGTGCGCCTCGTGGCCATCGGCGACATCCGCCGCCTCCCCGAGGCCTCCCTCAGGCAGCTCAATGACTGCCTCGACGCCACCGCTCACTGCACAGGCCTGCAGGTCAATCTGGCCCTGAGCTACTCCTCGCGCTGGGAGATCACTGACGCCGTAAGGCAGATAGCCGAAGAGGTCAAGGCCGGACGCCTCGACCCCGCCGACATCACCGACCTCACCGTCGACGCCCACCTCACCACTGCCGGAATCCCCGACCCCGACATACTGATCCGCACCGGGGGCGACAAGCGCGTGAGCAACTTCCTGCTATGGCAGATAGCCTACTCCGAACTTTATTTCACCGACATATACTGGCCCGACTTCAACCGCGAAACCCTGATGACGGCCATCAAAGACTTCCGCTCGCGCGAGCGCCGCTACGGCATGACCTCCGAGCAAATTCAGAACTCTAAATAGTGTGCTACACATTATGCGTAACAGATTACTCCTTATACTTGCGGCAATAATGCTCTGGGGCGCCTCATCGGCTCAGGCCCAGGTCCCCGCCGACACTGTCTACACCCCCAACGTCATATTCACCGGCATGCCCCGCACCTATCAGATTGCGGGCATCAACGTTGAAGGCGCCGACAATTACGACGACTTCATCATCATTGGTTACTCCGGACTCAAGGAGGGCGAATGGATTGACATTCCCGGCTCCGAGCTCACCGCCGCCGCCAAGCGCCTCTGGCGTCAGACTCTGTTCAGCAACGTGCAGATAGTTGTCGACAAAGTGGCCGGCGACCAGGCCTGGATCACCCTCAGGCTCCGCACCCAGCCCCGAATCTCCGCAGTCAATTACTACGGCGTGAAGAAGGGCGAGCAGAATGACCTCCAGGAGATGCTCCAGTTCCACAAGGGCAACCAGATAACCCAGAACATCGTGAACCGCGCCGAGGCCATCATACGCAAATATTACGCCGACAAGGGCTTCGGCAACGCTTCGGTGAAAATCAACCTCCGCGAGGACCTCTCGGGTCAGAACGAGATGCTCGTCGACATCAACGTCAACAAGAACGACAAAGTCAAGGTCCACAAAATCTATATCGATGGCAACGAGGTGATGAGCGACAACGCCATCCAGCGCACCATGAAGAAAACCAACGAGAAAGGCAAGCTGCTCAACCTCTTCAAACAGAAAAAGTTCGTGGAGACCGACTACCGCGACGACCTCAAGCGAATCATCGACAAGTATAACGAAAAAGGCTACCGCGACGCCAAGATTGTGGCCGACAGCGTGGTGCCCTACGATGAAAAGACCGTCGACGTCCACATCACCGTCGACGAAGGCAAGAAATACTATATCAACGACATAAGCTGGGTGGGCAACACCATATTCCCCACCGATCTGCTCAACGAAATCCTCGGCATCAAGAAGGGCGACGTCTATAACCAGAAGCTCCTCAACAAGCGAACCTCGGAGGACGATGACGCCGTGGCCAACCTCTACCTCAACCGCGGATACCTGTTCTATAACCTCGTGCCGATCGAACGCAACGTCCACGGCGACTCCATCGACCTCGAGATGCGCATGATGGAAGGCCCCCAGGCACGTATCAACAACGTGATCATCAACGGTAACGACCGTCTCTACGAGAAGGTGATCCGCCGCGAGCTCCGAGTGAAGCCCGGCGAACTCTTCAACAAGGACGACCTCATGCGCTCGGCCCGCGAGATTGCCCAGACCGGCCACTTCAACCCCGAGAACATGGACATCCGTCCCGAGCCGAACGAAGATAACGGTACGGTCGACATCGTGTTCAATCTCGAGTCAAAGGCCAACGACCAGATTGAGTTCTCGCTCGGCTGGGGCCAGACCGGCGTCATAGGCAAGCTGGCCCTGAAGTTCACCAACTTCTCCATCAAAAACCTCTTCCACCCCAGCTCCTACAAGGGCCTAATCCCCCAGGGCGAGGGTCAGACATTCACCATATCGGCCCAGACCAACGCCCGCTACTATCAGGCCTACAGCGTGTCGTTCCTCGACCCCTGGTTCGGCGGCAAGCGACCCAACTCGCTCTCCGTGTCGGCCTACTACAGCCGCCAGACCGGCGTCAACTCGTCGTACTATAACTCCAACTGGTCAAACCCCTACCTCTACAACGGCTACGGTTACGGCTACGGATATGGCTACGGCTACGGCAGCGACTACTATCAGAACAGCATCAACAACGCCTACGACCCCAACAAGGTGCTCCAGATGGTTGGCGTCACCGTGGGCTTCGGCAAGCGTCTGAGCTGGCCTGACGACTACTTCACCTTCCAGACCGAACTGTCCTACAACTGGTATTACCTCAAGAACTGGGAATACCTCTACTATATGAACAACGGCACCAGCAACTCGTTTGTGCTCGGCCTCACCCTGGCCCGAAACTCAATCGACAACCCGCTCTACACCCGCCGCGGCTCGCAGTTCTCGCTCTCGCTCCAGCTCACTCCCCCCGCCTCGCTCTTCGGCAAGAAGAACTGGCAGAAGCTCTACGAGGAAAACACCGTCAACTCCAAGAAAGAGCTCTACAAATGGATCGAATACTGGAAGCTGAAATTCCGCTCGCGCACCTACACACCTCTCACCGACCCCAACGGACAGTGGACCCTCGTGCTCATGACCCGCGCCGACTTCGGCCTGCTCGGCAGCTATAACAAATACCTCAAATCGCCCTTCGAGACATTCTATGTGGGCGGCGACGGCATGACCGGCTCCTACACCTACGCCACCGAGACCATCGGCCTGCGAGGCTATGAGAACGGCGCCCTCACCCCGTGGGGCCGCGAAGGCTATGCCTACACCCGTCTGGGCGTAGAGCTCCACTTCCCCTTCATGCTCCAGACCCAGACCACAATCTACGGTCTCGCCTTCCTCGAAGGCGGTAACGCCTGGACCAAGGTGGGCGACTTCAACCCCTTCAACCTCAAGCGCTCGGCAGGTGTGGGCCTCCGCATCTTCCTGCCGATGGTTGGCATGATGGGTATCGACTGGGCCTACGGCTTCGACAAGGTGTTCGGCACCCGCGGCGGCTCGCACTTCCACTTCATCCTCGGCCAGGAATTCTAACATTCTTTAAGCATCAGGCAATAAACCTTTTGAGCCCTGCGTTGTCATATCACTAAACAATTTTTCAATATCATATCATGAACCTTAAGAAAACACTCATCGTAGCCATGGCACTGGCAGCATGCGCCCTGACATCCATGGCTCAGAAATTCGCCATGGTCGACATGGAGTATGTGCTCTCAAACGTAGCCGCCTACGAGGTTGCCAACAACCAGCTCGAACAGCTCTCGCAGCGTTGGCAGAAAGAGGTGGAGAACGTGAGCCGCGAGGCCGAGACGATGTATAACAACTATAAATCGCAGATGCCTTTCCTCACCGACGAACAGAAGAAGAAACAGGAAGCCGAGATTGTGGCCAAGGAGAAAGAGGCCGTAGAGCTCCGCAACAAATACTTCGGCCCCGAAGGCGAGATGTACAAAAAACGCCAGACACTGATGCAGCCCATTCAGGAAGAGGTGTACAACGCTGTCAAGAAGGTGGCCGAGGAGAAAGGCTACATGTGTATTTTTGACCGCGCCTCGTCAGCCGACATCATTTTTGCATCGCCCCGCATAGATGTGAGCAACGACGTGCTCGCCAAGTTAGGTTATTCCAAATAAAAAAGCTATATTTGTAGCCGTAAAAAATTAACAATCGAAATTTAACTTTTAAAGATATGTTCAAGAAACTTTTGCTTGCTGTCATGGTGGCTCTGCCCTCTATGACATTCGCCCAGAAATTCGGTATCATCGAAACCGAGAGTATCATGTCAAACCTCCCCGAAATGAAGGAGATCCAGACACAGCTCCAGGCCGCCGGCCAGAAATACGAAGCTGAATTCAAGAGCCTTCAGGACGAAGCCCAGAAGAAATACACCGAATTCCAGCAGATGGACGAAAGCACTCCCAAAACCATCCAGGAACGCCGCATCCAGGAAATCCAGGACCTCGACCAGAAGATCCAGCAGTTCCGTCAGACAGCTTCCGAGGACCTTCAGCGTCAGCAGGAGCAGCTCATCGCTCCCGTGCGTCAGAAAGTGTTCACCGCCATCCAGAGCGTAGGTGCCGAAGGTAACTTCACCTTCATCTTCGAAAACGTTATGCCCCTCTACACCGGCACCGACGTTATTGACGTCACTCCTCTGGTAAAAGCCAAGCTCGGCATGAAATAATCGGGCCGTCAACAACGCTTAACCCCATAACCGGACCGCAGCCCATAGGCTTCGGTCCGATTTTTTATGCCGATTTTTTACAGCTGCAAGCAAATAATATGTAACTTTGCGGCGATATGCACCACAAGCTAAGCCACTCCGGCCCCATAGGCATCTTTGACTCAGGCTTAGGAGGCCTGACCATTCTCCGCGACATCCGCCGCCGGCTGCCTCAGTATGACTATCTCTATCTGGGCGACAATGCCCGCGCGCCTTACGGCTCGCGCTCGTTTGACGTGGTCTACCGCTTCACGCTCCAGGCCGTCCGCTATCTGTTTCAGCAGGGATGCCCGCTGGTGATCTTAGCATGCAACACCGCTTCTGCCAAGGCTCTGCGCACCATCCAGCAGTGTGACCTGCCGCAGATCGACCCCTCGCGCCGGGTGCTCGGCATCATCCGCCCTACGGTGGAGCGCCTCGGCGAGATAAGCCCCGGCGGACACATCGGGGTGCTCGGCACCGCCGGGACAGTGCGCTCGCGCTCCTACGATCTCGAGATCGCAAAGCTCTACCCTGACTTCACCACCACCTCGCAGGCATGCCCCATGTGGGTGCCGATAGTCGAAAACGCCGAGGCCGACAAGCCCGGCGCCGACTACTTCGTCAGGGAATACATTGACCGCCTTCTGGAGCAGCGCGCCGACATTGACACCGTACTCCTGGGCTGCACCCACTTTCCACTCCTCTACGACAAGATCCGCGCCTATATCCCGCAGGAAATCAACGTGGTGTGTCAGGGCGAAATCGTTGCCGACAGCCTTGCCGACTACCTCACGCGCCACCCCGAAATGGAGTCGCGCCTCAGGCTCGGCGGCCGCTGCCGCTACCTCACCACCGAGAATTCCGAAGCCTTCGCCGCTCTGGCATGCACCTTTCTCGGTCAACCGGTCGAAGCCGAGCACGTCGATCTGTGAACTTCCGGACCCCTGTCACGCGTTATAATCTCATCAACACCACACCAATATGAATCTCAACGGACGACGTAAAAGCACCAATGTCGACGACCGCCGCGGCCGCTCGGGCCTCAAGATAGGCGGCGGAATAGGTATAGTGGGCGTACTCATAGCAGCCGCAGTAGCATGGTTTACCGGAGGCAACCCCATGGAGGTGATCTCTCAGCAGGCGCCTCAGATCATCAATCAGCAGGCCGGAGCAGACTATAAACCCACGGCCGAAGAGGAGGAGCTCGCCGAATTCTCCAAACAGATTTTCGCCGGCACCGAGGACGTGTGGACCAAGATTTTCGCCGAGAACGGCCTCACCTACGAACCACCTACACTCGTGCTTTACACCGGCTCCACTACCAGCGGATGCGGCAACGCAAGTTCGTCGATAGGCCCCTTCTACTGCTCGGCCGACGAGTCGGTGTATATTGACCTTTCGTTCTTTCAGAACATGCGGCGTGACCTCGGCGCCGACGGTGACTTCGCATACGCCTATGTCATAGCCCACGAAGTAGGCCATCATGTGCAGCATCTGTTCGGCACCCTTGACAAAGCTCACGCCGAGATGCAGCGCTCCTCCAAGACCGAGGCCAACCATATCAGCGTACGCCTCGAGCTCCAGGCCGACTGCTATGCCGGCATCTGGGCATATCATGACAATCAGATGTTCGGCTCATTGGAGGACGGCGACATCGACGAAGCCCTTGACGCCGCACAGAAGATAGGCGACGACTATCTCCAGCGCCAGGCTCAGGGCTACACCGTGCCCGACTCCTTCAACCACGGCACCTCCGCCCAGCGCTCCCGCTGGCTCCGCCGCGGCCTCCAGACCGGCGACCTCCGCCAGGCCGACACCTTCACCCCCGCCTATTCCCAGCTGTAAGCAAACAACTCATAACCAACAAATTATCACCTACAAGCTGACAATCAACTCATTATATCCATACAACAATTAAAGGAGCCGCACCATCAGGCGCGGCCCCTTTGATTATGGTTTATAGCGTGTCAGCGGCGGGAGAGACGGGTGGTGTAGAAGCCGTAGGCGGTGACGGCGGCGAAGCAGAGGAAGGGGAGGATGAAGCTGAGGTTGACTGCTGCCATGGAGCCTACGCGGCCGAGGTCAATGATCATGGCCTGCAGCGGGGGCATGAGGGCTCCGCCTACGATGGCCATCACGAGGAAGGCGGCGCCGAGCGAGGTGTCGCGGGCGTCGACACGGTCAAGGGCTATGCCGTAGATCGACGGGAACATGATTGACATGAACATGCTGATGGCCACGAGGCAGTAGAGGCCGGGGGTGCCTTCGATGAGGATGGTGCCGGCGGTGCAGACCATGGCGCCGATGCCGAAGATGGTGAGCAGGCGCGAGGGGCGGATGTATTTCATCAGGTAGGTGCCGATGAAGCGGAACGACAGTGCAAGGGCCATGGCCAGGATATTGTAGTTCTGGGCCGTGGACTTCTTGATGCCGAGATTGTCGGCATACTGGATGATGAAGGTCCACACCATGATCTGTGCGGCCACATAACACATCTGGGTGATGACGCCGAAGCGGTATTCACGGTTATGCCAGAGGTGGCTGAGGGTCTGGCGGGCGTTGACCTTCTCGCCCACGGACGATGTGTTGGGCATCTTGACCAGGGCGATGGTGACGAGCATGATCACGACAACTATGCCGATAGCCACGTAAGGGTCGCGGATGATGGCGAGGTCGTGGAGGCGTATCGAGGCTTTTTCGGCGGCGGGGAGAGTGTCGAAAATCAGCTTGCCGGAGGCGTCGCGCACCTCCGACAGGAGGTTAGGGAGCACAATGAGCGAGGCCACGGCCATGCCCGAGAGCGAGCCTATGGGGTTGAAGGCCTGTGCCAGGTTGAGGCGGCGTGTGGCTGTGTCCTTGCTGCCCATCGACAGGATGTAGGGGTTGGCGGTGGTTTCGAGGAAGGCCAGGCCGAAGGTGAGGATGTAGAGCGAGAGGCAGAAGAACGAGAACTGCTGCCACTGGGCGGCCGGAATGAAGAGGAAGGCGCCGACGGCATAGAGGCCGAGGCCGAGCAGTATGCCGCTCTTGTAGCTGTAACGGCGGATGAAGAGGGCGGCGGGGATGGCCATGGTGGCGTAGCCGCCGTAGAAGGCAAACTGCACGAGCGAGGCCTTGGTGGCCGACAGTTCCATCACGGTCTGGAAGGCGGCCACCATGGGATTGGTGATATCGTTGGCGAAACCCCAGAGGGCGAAGAGCGAGGTGACAAGGATGAAAGGCACCAGGTAACGCTTCTCGACCAGCGGCGATTTCTTGTAAGTTGAAGGTACAGGGCGTGTATTCATGATATGTTTAAGGTGTTGGATATGATAGCGGAATCAGCCCAAGGCTTTCTGCTGGGTAATGATGTTGCCGTAGGCGGTGGCCTCGGTCATGCCGCGGATGATCTCGATGCCGGTGGCGCGGGCGGTCAGGTCGAGCAGCAGACTGTTGCGGCTGCCTCCGCCGAATATTGTGAGGCTGCGCACCTTCTGCGGCAGGATGGCGTCGAGTCCTTCGATGCCGCGGCGATAACGGTCGGCCAGCGACAGGAGCACACACCTTACGAAGTCGCCGCGCGAGGCGGGCACTTCGAGGCAGTGACGGCGGCAATAACCGGTTATGGCGGCGGCCATGTCGGCGGGGTTGGTGAAGTCGGGGCTGTCAACGTCGATTATCGCTGTCAGGGGCGACTGTTCGGCCTCGGCTATGAGGGTGCCGTAGTCGTGGCAGTCCCACTGATCCATGAGGCGCTGGAGAATCCAAAGGCCTGTGATGTTCTGCAGGAAGCAGATGCGGCCGCCTGCGGCACCTTCGTTGGTGAAACCGGCCTTGCGGGCCTGTTCGGTGAGAATGGGCGTGTCGATGACCACTCCGAGCAGCGACCATGTGCCGCAGCTGAGGAAGGCTCCGCAGCCATCGCTGAACGGCTTGACCGACTCCACGGCGCTGGCCGTATCGTGGGAAGCCACGGCCACCACGGGAACGGCATAATCCACGCCTATCTCCTCCATCATGGCATCGGTGAGCACACCGATAATCTCGCCGGGCATCACGATGCGGCCGAATAGGCGCTCGGGCAGGCCGGCGGACCTGATGGTTTCCATGTTCCATGATCGGGTGCGGGCGTCGATGAGCTCCGAGGTGGTGGCTTCGGTGTATTCGCAGCAGGCCACTCCTGTGAGGAAATAGTTGAAGAGGTCAGGCATGAACAGCAGGCGGTCGGCGGCCTCGAGGATGTCGGGAGCAGTCTGCTTCATGTCGGCAAGACGGTAGAGCGAGTTGATGTCCATCATCTGTATGCCGGTGTCAGCGTAGTGAGTCGCCATGTCGCGAGAGGCGAAATAGCGGTCGACGCCGCCGGAGCACGAAGGGTCGCGGTATGACACGGGGTTGCCTGACAGATTACCCTGACGGTCAATGAATCCGAAGTCCACGCCCCAGGTGTCGACGCCTATCGAGGTCAGGCGGTAGCCCTTTGCCACACAGCGGCGCAAGCCCTCGGTCATGTCGGCAAAAAGTGCCGGGAAGTCCCAGTAGATATGACGGCCGAGGCGCACACGGCGGTTGTCGAAGCGGTAGACCTCATCGAAGGTGATGCTGCCGTCGGCATCGGGGATTCCGGCAATCACTCGGCCGCTGCCGGCGCCGAAATCCACGGCTATATAGGCCGGTTTCATTTCCCCTCCTTGCCTAAGAAGTAAGATTCGAGGTCATCGATCTCGGCGCGGGTCAAGGGATTGACATTCTTGCCGCAGAGCACGGCAATGCGGCATCCCATCTCGAAGAACATGGCGCGCTCGAAGGCCTGGTCAAAGTCCTTGCCGCACACCACCTGGCCGTGTTTGAGCAGCATCACCGAGTTATGGTCAGTCATGGCGTCGATAACGTGCTCGGCCAGCTGAGGCGAGCCGGGGCGGAAATAGGGAATCATGGGTATCTCCTCGCCCACATGGAGGGCCATTTCGGCGGTGAAATTGAAATTGTCGGGGCGCTCGGCCATGCAGGCTACGGCGGTGGCGTAGGGGCTCTGGAAGTGGAGCACCACGTTGACATCCGGACGGCGGCGCATCACACCCATGTGAAACACGCTCTCCATCGAGGGTTTTACGCCATTAAGGATGGTGCCGTCGGCGAGGCGGCACACGGCCACGCGGTCAGCCGTCAGTTCGGGCACCCATGAGCCGGTGCCTGAGAGGAGCACCTCGTCACTGTCGGGGAGGCGCCATGAGATGTTGCCGCTGGAGCAGATGGTTAAGCCGGCGTCGCCCACGCGGCGAGCCTGGCGCACGAATTCCTGTATCTGAGATATTTTTGCCATGGTATATTTGGTCATTTAGAGGTTAGAAAAAATCAGAGTGTGCCGCGGGCACGGCGCCTTAAGCACACTCTGACATTATAGAGTTGAAACGGATGATTTATTTATAGATAGGACCGTAGTTCTTGCAGGCGCGGTAATCGGAGCCTTCCTTATCCATGCCGAAGGCGTTCCATGCCGAGGGGCGGAAGATGTCGCAGTCCTCCACGTTGTGCATGCACACGGGGATGCGGAGCATCGAGGCCAGGGTGATGAGGTCGCGGCCTATGTGGCCGTAGCTGATGGCGCCGTGGTTGGCACCCCAGTTGTTCATCACCGAGTAGACGTCCTTGAAGGCGTCGCGGTCGGGGCAGAGACGGGGCACGAACCATGTGGTGGGCCAGGTGGGGTCGGTGCGCTTGTCGAGGATGGCGTTGATTTCGGGATCGATGTCCACGGTCCAGCCTTCGGCTATCTGGAACACGGGGCCAAGGCCTTTGACCAGATTGAGGCGCATCATCGTCACGGGCATGCCGCCGCGGGTGAGGAAGTTGCTTGAGAAGCCGCCTCCGCGGAAGTAGTCGCGGTCAGCGGGATACCAGGTCGTGGCCTTGAGGCAGCCGTCGACATCCTTCTCAGTCATTTCCCATGAGGGCTTCATGCAGGGCTCGCCCTGGGCGTTGAGCGAGGCGCCGGTGGCGTCGAGAGTGGTGGCGCCGGAGTTGATGAGGTGGATTATACCGCCTGCGGCACGGCCGGTAAGTTCCTTGCCTGTGACGCGCTTAACGGCTTCGGGGCTCCAGTAGGTGCGGACGTCGGAGAACATCTGGCCGCAGCCGGTGAGAAGGTGGCCGAAGAGCATTGCCACACCGTTGCAGGCATCGTTTTCGGTGGCGAGCACGAAAGCTTCGCGGATGCCGTTCCAGTCAAACGAGGTGTTCATCAGCGCCTCGGTGAAGTCGCCGTTGGGCTTCCAGTCAGTCCACTGGCGCTGGCCCTGGAAACCGCCGGCAATGGCGTTGTGACCGAGGGCTTCTTCCTTGAATCCGAGCTCTTTGAGGCGGGGATTGCCCTTCATGAGGTCGCGTACAATAAGGGTCATCTTGACGATGAACTCCCAGTCGGCGTCCTTCTGCTCGCGGGTCTTGCGTTTTTCGGGGCGGTTCTTGAAGTCGTCGCCTTCGTTGACCTTGCAGTATTTTTCAGTCCAGGCCATAGCTTTGGCATATTCTTCGGGGTCATAGATGCCCTCGTCCATGCGGCGCAGGATTTCGGTCTCGTCGACGCTCTCGTTGCGCATGCCCAGGTATTCCTGGAAGAAGTCGGGGTTGACGATCGAGCCGGCTATGCCCATGCACTGCGAGCCGAACTGCAGGTAGCTCTTGCCGCGCATGCAGGCCACGGCCACGGCGGCACGGGTGAAGCGGAGGATCTTCTCGGCTACGTCGGCCGGGATGGTGTTGTCGTCGAGGTCCTGCACGTCATGGCCGTAGATGCCGAAAGCGGGAAGGCCTTTCTGGGCATGGGCGGCGAGAACGGCTGCCAGGTATACGGCACCGGGGCGTTCGGTGCCGTTGAAGCCCCACACGGCCTTGGGCCAGTAAGGATTCATGTCCATGGTCTCGCTGCCGTAGCACCAGCAGGAGGTCACGGTGATGGTGGCGCCTACGCCTTCACGCTCAAACTTTTCGGCGCATGCGGCGGCTTCGGCCACGCGGCCTATTGTAGTGTCGGCGATGACACATTCCACGGGTGTTCCGTCAGGATAGCGGAGATTTTCCGAGATGAGTTTTGCCACTGCGCCGGCAAGATTCATTGTCTTGTCCTCGAGAGATTCGCGTACGCCGCCCTGACGACCGTCGATGGTGGGGCGTATGCCGATTTTAGGATGATTGCTCATGATATTTGATTTGATTGGATTATTGTATTTGATATTGCAAAAATAAGCAATAATATTCAAACTTTGGCATCGCGGGGCATGTTATTACAAAATAAGAGCCTATAATTATGAAAAAAATTTTACTTATAATCTGTGTGGCCCTGGCCGGTATTACCGCTCAGGCGCGCGACACCGAGGTGAGCGTGAGCTACGGCGCCATGCCGGCCATGTCGTCGCTCGGCGTGTATCACAACCACTGGCACAACCTCGACTACTGGGGCGCCGTCAACTTCACCATCGACCATAAGTTTGCCCCCGGCCTGTGGATAGGGCTGAACTACACTTATTCGTCGGCATCGTCCGACGAGGCCTGGCATGAGCGCTACGGCAAGGTGACCTGGCACGGACTGATGGCCAACCTGCGCTACGAATGGCTTCAGCGCGGCCCGGTGACGCTCTACAGCCATGTGGGCATCGGTGCTCTCGTGGAATACTACAGCCCCTCGTGGGAGGACACCTATAACCGCACGAACATGGCCTTCCAGGTGTCGCCTCTGGGGCTGCAGGTCGACGCGGCCCGCGGCATAGGATTTTTCGCCGAGGCGGGCTACGGTGTGCAGGGTATCATCAAAGCCGGTATCCGCGTAGGATTTTAGAGCTTGTTTTTTGCGGGTATGTCAGTTTTTTCTTAATTTTGCATGCAGCAAAATACTACATACCCACATAAACATACTCTTATGAAAAAGGTACTGCTGCTCGGCTCCGGCGCCCTGAAAATAGGTCAGGCGGGTGAGTTTGACTATTCCGGTTCGCAAGCGCTCAAGGCGCTGCGCGAGGAGGGGATTTCCTCCGTTTTAATCAACCCCAATATCGCTACTATCCAGACATCCGAGGGCGTTGCCGACAAGGTCTATTTCCTGCCGATAACGCCCTATTTCGTGGAAGAGGTCATCAAGAAGGAACGTCCTGACGGAATTCTCCTGGCCTTCGGCGGACAGACTGCCCTCAACTGCGGCACTGAGCTCTATCTCAACCGTACGCTCGAGAAATACGGCGTGAAGGTGCTCGGCACATCGGTCGAGGCCATCATGATCACCGAGGACCGCGACCTTTTCGTGAAGAAACTTGCCGAGATCGAGGCCAAGACTCCGGTGTCGCAGGCCGTAGAGTCGCTTGACGACGCTCTCGAGGTGGCCGCCCGCATAGGCTACCCGGTGATGGTGCGCTCGGCTTACGCCCTGGGCGGTCTCGGCTCGGGCATCTGCACTGACGAGGAGGAGATGCGCCGCCATTGCGAAAGCGCCCTCACCTATTCGTCGCAGATCCTCGTGGAAGAGAGCCTCAAAGGCTGGAAAGAGATAGAATTCGAGGTTATCCGCGACGCCAACGACCATTGCTTCACCGTGGTGCCGATGGAGAATTTTGACCCTCTGGGCATCCACACCGGCGAATCGATAGTAGTAGCCCCCATCGTGTCGCTCACCAGGGAGCAGATTGACATGCTCGAGGATATAGCCGTGAAGGTGGTGCGCCACATCGGCATCGTGGGCGAATGTAACATACAGTATGCCTTCAACGCCGAGACCAATGACTACCGCATCATAGAGATCAACGCCCGTCTGAGCCGCTCGTCGGCCCTCGCTTCCAAGGCTTCGGGCTATCCCCTGGCCTTTGTGGCAGCCAAGCTCGCCCTGGGTTACACACTCGACCGGATCGGCGAGATGGGCACCCCCAACTCGGCCTACGTGGCTCCGAGCGTCGACTATATGATTGTCAAGATACCGCGCTGGGACCTGACCAAGTTCGTGGGCGTGGACCGCGAGATAGGCTCATCGATGAAGTCGGTGGGCGAGATAATGTCGATAGGCAAATCGTTTGAGGAGATCATCCAGAAGGGCCTCCGCATGATAGGCCAGGGCATGCACGGCTTCGTGGGCAACAATGACCTGCGCTTCGACGACCTCGAACACGCGCTCTCCAATCCCACCGACATGCGCATCTTCGCCATAGCCCAGGCTCTCGAGGAGGGCTGGTCAGTCGAGCGCATCGTCGACCTTACGAAAATCGACCGCTGGTTCATCGAGCGCCTCGGCAACATCGTGAGCTACGCCGCAGTGCTCAGCGGCTTCAACAGCATTGCCGACCTCGACGAAGCCACCCTGCGCGAGGCCAAGCGCCTCGGCTTCTCCGACTTCCAGATCGCCCGTCTGGTGGAGAATCCCTCGGGCACGATGGAGGCCGACGTGCTGCGTGTGCGTGACCGCCGCAAGGAGCTCGACGTGCTTCCTAAGGTGTGCCGCATCAACACCGTGGCTTCGGAATATCCTGACCTCACCAACTATCTCTATGTGACCTACGGCGCCGAAAAGCATGCCATACGCTACGATTTCAATTCAGGCAACAATATAGTGGTGCTCGGCTCGGGCGCCTACCGCATAGGCTCGTCGGTAGAGTTCGACTGGTGCTCGGTCAACGCCGCCAGCACCTGCCGCAAGCTCGGCTATAAGTCGATCATGATCAACTATAACCCCGAGACCGTGTCGACGGACTACGACATGTGTGACCGCCTGTACTTCGACGAGCTGTCATTTGAGCGCGTGATGGACATCATCGACCTCGAGCAGCCCCGCGGCGTGATTGTGAGCGTGGGCGGCCAGATACCCAACAACCTGGCCATGAAGCTCTACCGCCGCCACGTGCCGGTGCTCGGCACATCGCCCGTGTCAATTGACCGCGCCGAAAACCGCCATAAGTTCTCGGCCATGCTTGACTCGCTGGGCATCGACCAGCCCCGCTGGAAAGAGCTCACCACCGAGGAGGACATCGACCTGTTTATCCGCGAAGTGGGCTTCCCGGTGCTCATCCGCCCCAGCTACGTGCTTTCAGGCGCCGCCATGAACGTGTGCTACGACCATGAGCAGATGCACCGCTTCCTCGGCCAGGCCGCCAAGGTGTCGAAAGAGTTCCCCGTGGTGGTTACCGAATTCCTCCAGAACGCCAAGGAGATAGAATTTGACGCCGTGGCCCGCAACGGCAAAATCGTGGAATACGCCATTTCGGAGCACGTAGAGTTTGCCGGCGTTCATTCCGGCGACGCCACCCTCGTGTTCCCCGCCCAGAAAATCTACATGGCCACCGCGCGCCGCATCAAGCGGATCAGCGCCCGCATAGCCAGGGAGCTCAACATCTCCGGACCCTTCAACATCCAGTACCTTGCCAAGGACAACGACGTGAAGGTAATAGAATGTAACCTCCGCGCCTCGCGCTCATTCCCGTTCGTGAGCAAGGTGCTCAAGAAAAACTTCATCGACACCGCCACACGCATCATGCTCGGCGAACAGATCGAGCCCGTCGACACCTCGACATTCGACATCGACTACGTTGGCGTCAAGGCCTCGCAGTTCTCCTTCGGACGCCTTCACAAGGCCGACCCGGTGCTCGGCGTCGACATGTCGTCGACCGGCGAGGTAGGCTGTCTGGGACGCGACTTCGACGAGGCGCTGCTCAACGCCATGATCTCCGTGGGACATCACGTGCCGAAGGACGCCGTGCTCGTAAGCTCGGGCGACGTACGCGGCAAGGTTGACATGCTCGACGCATGCCGCCTGCTCCACGATGCCGGCTACAAGATCTACGCCACCGCCGGAACAGCCCGCTTCCTCAATGACAACGACGTAACCGCCACCGCGGTGAGCTGGCCCGACGAAGAGGGCGAGACCAGTGTGCTCGACCTTATCACCAACCACAAGGTGGATCTGGTCATCAACATTCCCAAGAACCACACCAAGCGCGAGCTCACCAACGGCTACCGCATCCGCCGCTGGACCATTGACCACAACATTCCCCTGATCACCAACGCCCGCCTCGCCGTGGCCTACGTCAAGGCCTTCATCTCCAAGCCTGTGACCGACATAGCAATAGCCCCCTGGCAGGAATACTGATATCACCAATCAATAAAATCCAAGGACTGACCGAGCCCCGACCGCCCCGCCGCGTCGGGGCTCGCTGTCTCGTAATAAAAACATATTGGACTGATAGAATTTCGATATCCCGACGTCTATTATTTACAAAGATCGCTCAGTTAAAACACTAATGACACCTCTTTAAAATATAGACTCATGACTAAACGAATATTACATAAGATATATGTGAAGATACTGACGCTGTCAGGATTGGCAGTCGACATCTCGTCAACTAACAAGGGCCCGGGAGCTATTTTGTCGAATTTCACGGAGAATCACTTCATATTTGACGGCATTGCTTGCGGCGGGATGGAAGGATTCCTCCAGTCGCTCAAGCATGAAGCTCAGGAGAAACAGCTGAAAGTATGCGCCTTATATGGCGTCAGGGCCAAGCGTAAAGGAACCTATCGATGGAAGGAGACACAGACTGTGTTCTGGAAAGGGAGAAAGATCGACCGGCACGGAGAAGAGTTTCAGCAGTTAGTCCGACAGGCTTACCAGGCTATGTTTGATCAATGCCCGAAGTTCAGAAACGCCTTGGCCGCGACGGGTAAAAAAAAGCTGTTTCACTCGATGGGTAAGACTGACCCGCGAACCACGATCCTGACAGAAAAAGAGTTTTGCGACTTATTGACGGAGCAAAGAGAGCGGCTTTGACTCCTTCTGATTTGAAATAATTCGTTAGAACTGCATTTTAATCTCGATATCCTCGCTAATAAAAAACGGAATTTTAACCACGCAGATCCGGCCTGCCCCTGCGGGACGGCGGCCTCGGCGCGCGGGATCAGAGCGGGATGCCGCAGATCTTTTATTTTAGTTTGCCAGCACTTGACGCGGGGTCGGCTCGCATTTCATGCTTGCCTCGAAACAGATCAACGCATGATTAGTTTACGAGAATTTGATTCATGACCTTTCCCGCCAGGGCACTATATGCATTTGGCTCATTCCATTAATCCCACCCCAAAAAAGTTTTACAAGTGTGGATGGATTGCACTTTTTCGGGTGATTCGCGTATTATATTTGCCGTAGGTTTTATTGTATCCGTTATTTATCACATCTTAATCTATTATTACTATGGCACGACCTAAAAAAGCGGGACTCGACTATTTCCCCCTCGACTGCGACTTCTTTCAGAATGAAAAAATCATCTGCCTCAGCGCCGAATTCGGCC
>ERZ836877.238-NODE-238-length-98136-cov-10.689002_pt1 | contig 98136 bp, 150 predicted proteins | sample MGYA00519469_ERZ836877 | MGnify/ENA primary metagenome ERZ836877 (study PRJEB31850, sample SAMEA3708809) | human gut metagenome | biome: human gut; feature: human-associated habitat; material: faeces | place: China | collected 2014 ...
ACCTACACGGAAACTGGCAAGCTTGTCACAGACAATTTTGACATCGAGACGGCAAGCCCGGAGCAGCTGCGTGAGCGGCTTGCCGATACCGAGACGGCGGCGAAAATCTTACTGGGGGAGGAAACGCCATGACGTACACGGAGAGGGCACGAAAAATGCGCCCGTACATTGAAAAAGCAGCCACCAACCTAACCGATGAGGATGCACTACAAGCGGTAAAGCTATTCCCACAGTGGGCAGTAGAACATACTTATGTGGTAGGTGAGCGGTTACAATACAAGAATGTACTATATCGAGTTGTTCAAGCGCATACTTCACAAGCAGATTGGACACCTGATATTACACCCGCAATGTTTGCGATAGTTTCACTAGATGAATGGCCGGAATTTGTACAGCCTACTGGTGCGCATGATGCCTACAAAAAGGGTGACAAGGTGACGTTCAATGGTAAGCATTATATAAGCCTGATTGACGGAAATGTATATTCACCAACAGCGTATCCGGCTGGTTGGCAAGAACAGGCGTAAACGAAACAATATCCTCTATGGCTCAAATCGGGTTATAGAGGATAAATTTTAATCTAAATAGGATGTGATAATATATGGAAACAATCAGAGCCGCAGATGGTGGCTATCTATTAAATTCAGACCAATTTAATTATACCAAGGATGCACAGGGTCGACCCGTGCTTAATGTAAAAGACGTAGCTGGTGCTGGTGGGGCATCAGGTGATTTTAAGTCAGATGGTACAGTGCCTATGAGCGGCAACCTATATATGAATGGCAATAACATCATGGGCGTTAAGTCTATTAGCAATACAGATAGCGGCATGGCTATCGAATCAGAGGTCAGCTTGAATAACCATAAAATCACTGACCTGCTTAACCCAACCGCTGACCAAGATGCGGCAACCAAGGCATATGTAGACGAGCATAGTCTACTTGGTGATGATGGCATGATTGATAGTGATTTGAACATGAATGAGCATGGCATTGTCAACGCACATAGAATCAGTACGGGCGGCCCAGCTCCATTATATATTGGCTTAACCATTGAACCGACCGGTACAACCGCGCCTAGATTGACTGGCTCTAATGATGGAACGGCGGCATTCGTCAAGGCTGATACACAGGCTACTTATGTACCTGTTAGTGTAGGCGCGCCAACATCAACAAATCATGCTACTACTAAAGAATATGTGGATGGCAAGACAGGCGCAATCCAAGCTAGTGCAATCCTTAAATCAGGTGGCACTATGGTAGGCAAGCTTAAGCTAACAGCTGAACCAACTGAGGATAATGATGCAGTTGATAAGGGATATGTTGACGCTATTCTACCAGCATTTACGGCTGCTGATGATGGTAAGGTGTTAGGCATCGTAAACGGCGCATTAGCATGGGTTGCTAAAGCATAATATAGGGAGGAGAATGAAATATGGCTAATTTTTGTGGTGGTATAAGACTAGATTCAACCACACTCAAAGTTATTAACGGGGTGATTTGTGATGCAAATGCAACAACTGTTGATAGAAGTAAAGCAGTATCTACTTGCGGTCAGCTCTGGGATGGCGCATTATTTACCGTTGCTAAAGTTGGTGGCGCTGGTTATATCACTCTACATGGTTCGGAAGGCGAAGAAATTGGTACTCCTATTATGGGTAGGGGTAATTGCGGCGTTGGTCTTGATGGGCGCTTTTTCAAGGTTGTAAAGGGCGTAGTTACGTTACAGGATGGCTTCTTACTTACCGTTAATGTAACGCCTGATACCGCAAGCATTAAAGTAGTAGATGCTGATTCTGTTGAAGTTACACCAGTTGCTGGGAAAACCAATGTGTTCTTGCTTAGTGATATTGGTGATAAATATGGAGTTAATGTTGAAAAGGAAGGCTATACCGGTAAGCACTTGACCATTACCAACGATAAAGATCAAACGCTTGATATTCAGCTTGAGGAGACACCTCAGACGTAAAATTTTATAAAAGGTATATTATAGAGGTTAATATAAATTTATGGGGAACATTGGATAGATAATTATGTCTACCGTGTTCCCCATTTTTTTTACTATGTTAATTTATCTTCACAAGCAATAGCATCCGCTAGTCCGCGTCTATATCCATCCTCATAGCCAGCGTCATATCGTTCTTGAGCGGCTTCTTCGCGTCCATCTTCAAGACCATTTAAGTATGCCTCATCGCAGCTGACAATCTCAACGTCCAGATTCTCATATTTAGCCATCTCAGCATTATGTCTATTGCATAAATCCTCTAATGTAGCAACCATAATAGAATCGAGCCGTTTACATAAATATAATGTTTCCGCGTCATCTAGCAATTCATAATAATCACCAATGCGTCTAAATTTCCACATTACTAATCATCCTCTTCGTCCATTTCATCATAGGCTGTCATATATCCTATGCCATACCCCATACTATAATTACCTACACAAATAGTCAACAAATCATACCACATAGCAACTGTATCTTCTGTTGTTGTCATAGATGTTTCGACAATAGGCTCATTGTCTGGATGGGCTAAATCAATGAGTTCAATCCATGACTCGTTATCTGTAATATGTAGAGTAGGGATAATCATAATTAAGTACCACTAGAGCCAAATCCACCATCCCCGCGCTCTGTTTCATCTAGCTTATCCACTAGTTCAAATTCAGCCTGTTCATATGGTCTAAATTCAAGCTGGGCAATGCGGTCGCCATTGTTGATAAATTGATATTTGTCTGTATCATTGTGGACTGCTACAATATACTCGCCCACGTAATCACAATCACAGACCCCCAAACAATTCGCCGGTCTTAAACCATTCTTAGTAGCTAATCCAGACCGTGCATAGATGAATCCTGCATAACCTTCAGGTGGCTGAAATGCCCATCCGGTAGGAATCTTAATTGTCTCGTGTGGCGCAATGTGTACCCCATCAAAGCAATCACCGCTATATTCCATATGCTTGAAATCGACATTTGCAGGATTTAGGTCAATACACTTATCCACTCTTAGATCACAATACAAGTCGCAACATGCCGCTTTTTCACTACCATAAGTAGGTAGCTTGGCGGTATCCGATAGTCGCTTTGCTTTAATCTTCATTTGGTTCATATCCTCTCTGTGTTAGTTCTAGGAAGCGTGGTAGCGTTTCGCAAAAATCACAAAACACCTGCCAGTCAGTAAGGGCGTGATGCCGTCTTTGCTGATAGATTGTTTTAAGCTGTCTATAATTTGTAGTCATTGCAGCTGTAAGCTCAAAGCCGCTAGGGATGTTATATAGCATCTCAAGCCGAGCTTCTTTTATTTCATCTGGATTGATATTATATTCTGGCTTTTTATTCGTAGCAACTAGCCAATTATAGTGGTCGATCTTTTCTTGTAGAATATCAATAGCTCTGTGGTCAACATAGCGATTGCATTGCAATCTGGGGTTCATATTCTGTAGTTTGTGCATTGTAGAGCAAGATGAGACGAAATCCATGAAGTGGTATCTTTGCAATTCTACCCATGCCTTCTGGCTAAATGTAAGGTCGAATTGGACAATAATACCATTTAGAGCATTATCGTGTCCTTCACCTGTTGGGCAATTCAAGCAAGCCAAAATACCCTTAGTAAGCTCGGCGGTCAAGCCGTCAAGCTCAACCGCCTTTGGATACTTAGCTGCTCTAATGGAATCATTTAGTGCATATACACGAACATTAGATACATTAGGCAATTAGTAGTCCTCCTCATCATATTCAGCTAGAACATCCTCTGTAATATCATGGCATTCTACATCCACTAGATATAGGTCATCGCCATCATAGCAATCAGGTGAATATGTCACCATGTCAACCTCTACACAGGTATCATCATCGACCCATACACGCTCACCAATACGGGGGATAATCATACGTGCGGCATGAGTATATGACCATTCATGACCTTTGCATTCCACATTATCATCAATAAAATATCTTAGCAGAAATTCCATTTAATCAATCCTCCCAATCATATGGCTTGCAGAAATAGCTAATTTCGTTTGTCGCAACATATTTCTGTAGTACTACATACATTTCCTGCTCATCTTCATCGGCGTCAATAGGCAGATATACCAAATCACCCTTATTTGGTTCGCCCATTAAGTCTAGTTCATCACATGAACAAATCCAGTCCTCATTACCTAGTCTGCCTAGATAGAAATTGATACGATTTTCTGTCATTTCAGTTTACTCCTTATTCACATTTTGTATATCCACAGGATTTACAGGTGCAGCAACCGCCTTCAAATACTAGAGGTTCGCCACATTCAGGGCAAGTCTGTCCAATATCTCTAAGTGCACTGGCTATTTCATTCATTGATTTAGTTGTCTTTGCTGATGCTTCTTCTAGTTCTTTGAACGTGGCATTAAGTTTGGATGATAGTGTATCATCTTCTTTATCATCTAGCTCACTCTGCATCTCATTATACATCTCTACTAGAGCATTACCAATAGCCATAGGGCAACACGAGCCTTTACTTGTATCATGGTGAGTTGCCTTTCTAGTAGCATAAGATGGGCATACACCAGTTGAATCAAGCTGGTCTTTGATGGTCATAATATCCACACCAGCACGGCATAGTAGGCTGACCATTCGGCTTAGACCTGTCATGAAATTAGCACATCCACCTGTCGAGCCTTTATTGAAATATACCTCTTGTAAATTGCCGTCAATTGGGTCAAAGAATGCTAGAACGTGAAGTGAACCGCATCCTGTCTGGATTTTACGCTTTTTGCCAATCAGGTCATTACTTGGTTCGATGATTGAGCCACGAGGAAGGATAGTAGATGTATTTTCTGGCTTAGCTTCATCATCTTTCTTTGGTTCTACATTTAGAATACCAGCTCTTTTGCATCCAGCACGATATACTGTAATGCCCTTTAGATGTTTCTCCCAAGCATACATATATAGGTCTTTTACATCGTCTACTGTCGCTTCGTTTGGCAGATTAACAGTAGAGCTAATGCTTGCATCAATATGTTTCTGCCATACTGACTGCATATCAATGCGCCGCTTGATAGGAATGGTAGCAGATGTAACAAAATAGGATGGTAGCCCAAGTTCGTCTTTAATACCATTATCGTCCATATATTCCTTAACGATTGGTGTATATACCTTATACACCTCATCATGCCCATGCAGGGATTTTGTAGTGCGCTCATAGTAGTTAGCAAATATTGGTTCAATGCCACCAGATACGCCAATCATTGTGCTAATAGAGCCAGTTGGCGCGATTGTTAATAGTTGGCTATTGCGTAGTCCATTCATATGAATCAATAGCTTGGCTTCATTATCATCAGCTTTAATATGTTCAGTAAAGAATGGTGATGTGGTTACTTTATCAATGTCCCAATTATAGTAACAGCCTATATCTTTAGCTACTTTAGCACTCGCTACAATGGCATTACGAGCCATAGAATAGCCAATGGAATCACATAGAGTGATAGAATCAGGAGAGCCGTATTCAATACCTAGCTTAATTAGCATATCGGCTAGTCCCATGATGCCAAGTCCAATCTGCCGCCAATCTCTTACTGTTTTGCGCTGTTCAGCTAGTGGATGCCGCTCAAGCCCCTCATCAAGCACATCATTCAATGTTCTAACTGCAATATTTACAGTTCTGTTAAAATCATCCCAGTCAAACTTGCCGTTATCGGCAAATGCAGATAGGTTGATTGCACCAAGTAGACATGAGCCTCCTGCTGGTAGTGGTTCTTCTGCGCAGGGATTTACACCAGCATATTCAAATTCCTTATCGTTACTTACCAGATTCCAGTTGGCAATTCTATCCCAATAGAGAATACCTGGCTCGGCATAATCCCAATTATTACGGCATAACAGGTCAAAAATATCTCGCGCTTTTACTGTTTTCTTGATTTCTTCGCCTGTTTCATTGCGCTTATAGTATAGTTCCCAATCTTCATCATTTTTAACTGCAACCATAAAACGGTCTGTAACGCGAACTGAGATATTAGCAGATGTTACTTTGTTCAAGTCGGATTTGATCGTAATGAATTTTTCGAGGTCTGGATGGGTGCAATCAATGCTAATCATCAATGCACCACGTCTACCATTCTGACCAATCTGTTCTGTGACTTGACTGAATGTGTCCATAAAGCTGACTGCACCAGATGTGGATTTGGCTTGATTATTTACCTTTGCACCACATGGAGCAAGTTTGCTGATATCAATGCCGCAGCCTCCACCATATGAGTAAGTTCTAGCCAGCTTCTTAGCAGTATCATAAATTGACTCAATGTTATCTTCAGGTGGAGTGATAACATAACAATTACTATATGTTACCTTTTCATCATCAATGCCGCGATTGCTCAAGATGCGTCCACCGAACAAGAATTTCTTATGAACAATAAGCTCTACTACATCTGCGTCGCCACCACTTACACGCTCAAGCCAATCTTCAAAAGATTCCCCATTACGTTGATATTTCTTTTTCCAGATGTCAATACCAAGCTGATTTTCTTTGCCTAGCCATTCTTCAACAAACAATAAATCGTCCTCCTTTTAATTCTCCTTAACATGAATAACAATATTTGGCTTATTGGTATTCATATCAATTACTGTGTCAATGTGGTCAACATCATATAGCTGGGTTCCAATATGAATGCGAATAGGGGTATATTCATTTACGTCCTTTTGTCGAAATGTTCTAATAAACGCATCCTCAATTTCGATTGGATTCAATTACATTACCTCCTTGTCATATATATTATCACGATTCAGTTGATTTGTCAAGCAATTTCTTTAATATCTTCAGAAATTCTGGACAAAGCAAACATTCAGTCTTACTATACTCATTTGCTCTACATACTGCACATACTCTAGTCGGCTCACCGCGCATCTCACCTACTGGAATAGACAATTTGAAAGTACATTCTTTTAGTTCATGGTGGTTCATTCCTCATCCTCCTTATCCATCAATTTATTCACAGCATCAACAAGTTCATTGATTTTATTCTTTAGTGCGCTAAGTTGTTTTATTGTAGCATCGACAGAAGCGTTGTAATTAAGTGGCTCAATTTCCTTCTTTTCTTTCTTAGTGAAATCGTATGCGCCGATACGGAGAAAATTATTTGTGATATTTAAGTCATCAACTCTAAAATATCCACTAGCTCCATCGCTATAGCATACGCGAACTGCGATATTATCATCTTCCAAATCATTGATACCATCAATATATCCGATAAATCCAGCCCTTGTCTTTACATAATCTCCTACATGAAATTCATAATTCATTTAATCATTGTCCTCCTTTTCACATCTTTCACCAAGCCCACCTAGAATCATAGCATAAATTTCTAAGAATTTATTGGTAATACCAGTGGTAATCTTAGCCATATTAGCCATCGTCCCATCATCTTTTGACCAATCCCAACCATGCCATGCACATTCACTCTGCCAGTAGTCAAGATAGAAAATCTTGTTGTCATAGAGCTTTTCGATGATTGGCTTTAGATCACGTAGATTATCACGCACACCTGTCATAGTAACAGGCTTGTAGCCATTATCGTCAATCATCTTATTAATTTTATCAGCGGAATAAGTAAATGGGTTCATTTAATCAACATCTCCTTTAATTCAGTGTCGCGGATTTTCTCCTCTTGTATCTTTAATCCCTCTTGAATAGCCGCCTCATCTCCAATCAATATTAGCCGCTCTTGTGCTCGTGATACCGCTGTATAGCACAAGTTACGGCTTAGCATCCTTACATGGCTTCTATCAATCACTACAATTACAGCCTTTGCTTGGCTACCTTGGCAGCTATGAATAGAAATTGCATATGCTAATAGTGTATTTTTGATATGCGCCTTATCTACTATACAATCGCCGCAATCATATCGCACAATCATATATGGCTCTTTTTCATCAGGCATAATTTCCATTACTGTGCCAATATCTCCATTAGCTACAAAAGCGGTATCGTCATCATCAATAAGCGGCATAGAATATTCATTCTTTTTGTTGATTACCTTATCATCAACCTTGAAATAGATAGGTATATTATTGACCGTATGCCCAACCGTGCTTAATTCATTTGGATTGAATTTGGCTTGAATCGCCGCATTGATAGCCAATGAGCCAACCTCACCCTTATTGAATGGAGATAGAATCAACACATCATCCTTACCATATCCATCTGCTAATATCCGCGTATATTCTTGTTCAATTTGATTGATTACTAATGTATCAGTTTCAATGAACTTATAATCTGTGAAAGTATCTGTCAGATGTTCATTTACTCCATTTCGTACATCAGTAGCTATGGTAATAATGCCAGATGTGTTATATCTGAACACTTTAGTCAAGTTGCATACGGGCACTATGCCGCTATTAAGCATATCCTCAACAATGTTGCCACAAGCAATAGATGCGAGCTGAGATGGGTCGGCTATGAAGATGATTTTAGTGCGATCTGTTACCTTATCAAATAGCATTGATAGTAGATGGACGCTAACCATACCCATTTCATCAATTAGCACATAATCGCCCAGATTTCCGCCACAAGTCAGGAACATATGTATTGTGCTTGCTTCACGTCCTGTTGCTTCTCTTAACCTCTTTGCCGCGATTCCAGTTGGGGATAACAAGGTATAAGTATAATTATTGGCTTCTAGCATCTCAATAATTGCCTTAGTGGTAGCTGATTTGCCAACGCCAGCACTACCAGTCAGCATCATCACATCTTGCTTACAAGCCATTTCAAGAATCTGCGCCTGTTCATCTGTCAGCTCTAATCCGTCTACACTTGTAAACTTCTGCCAATCCATAGGATAATAATGTGGATTGGCTATTTTTTTCTTGATAACATCAGCAATATGCTGTTCAGCACTATATGTGGCTTGTAGAGCCGTGTTTTGGCTAGATGCGTCATAGTGTACTTGCGCCGATTTCGTCACAACATCGAGGAGGTGATGAACGCACTGAGGCGCTTTCTGCTTAACCATATCAAATAGCATCTTGGCTTGCATCCTTGTATTGCCGTCCAGCTCATTATGCTTTAGAGCATATATAGTAGCCGCTTCACATCGTTCATAGCTATCCAACCAAATTGCTGTTTTATTGATTATTGCCCTATCTGCCCTATTAAAAGACCACTCAAGCAAGTTAATCATAACAGCATATGGATTAGTATTTATATCCTTGCTGAATCCATATACATTTTTATATGTTGCAGCGATTTTGTTTATATCCTCATCGTTCTCAATGCCCCAAGCGTATGTTTCACCCATAAATTCAACACGTTTGTTAATCGTCTTGATTTTATTAATATATCTTGGCAAAAGCACCTTGCCTACACCACGAATTTTTTTATAGTCAAGCTTGGCTTCTTCACCATTTAACACCATACTGACAAAATGAGGATATGCGGCATGACATGATTCAGCTTGCCCATTGGTCATTAAGCTGCGTAACGTTTGCAATTCGGCTTTTTCAGTCAAGTTGAATTTGCCATCTTTAGCCACAAATCCAGCAAAGCCAATGAATTTATAGCTATATTTGTACTTGTCATCCTCACATGGCTCTATAATACAATCAATAGATTGCCCCATTTTTAAGTCAGCAATCCCAGTTCCTTTTAGGCTGATTGTGCCATATTGAGGGTGACATTCTATTGATTCATCCTTAGTGCGACATGATATAATTGAGAAATTGGATTCAGGATTATTGAATATCATACGCATTGGGGTTAATTTTACTGTTTGCATCAATCCTGTTCCTCAATCAGCAGTTGTTCCCATCTATCAATAATAATTTCCATCAGCTTGGTTGCTCCAAACGCTGGTTCCCAGCCCTCATTGTATATTACTTCAAATCCGGCACAATCAACAAATGTAATCCAACGATATTTTGTAGCCGTTACCTTAAACTCATTATTACCTGTTACACTTACATTTGCTTTCAGTAAGCTATTACAGATATGGCATACGGCATCTAGCCATGCTTCATAGGTCAATACATCTTGCATTAAAACAACCTCCTGTTCTTTGATAAATCAAGTATACCATAGAATCAGGAGGTTGTCAAGCAATATTTTAATTATTTTTAATTATTTTCTTTAATTCTACAAATAGCTCTCTGCCACAAATGGGACAGGTAGAATTTATGTCAACTACATATTTTTCATCTACCATTAAGCCACAATTTGGGCATTTGATAGGAGCATATTTTAGGGGTCGCTCAGTCCGTTTGCGACGATTTCTTTCTGCTCTGCTCATTCAGATTCATTGCCTCCAATCCAACCATCTAAGCTATTTGCCATACAAGCAATCACAGCCGCTACCAGCAGTACCCATTTGTTGTTATAACCGCGCAGAATTAGTGTGTATAGCACAACAGATGTGACCATACTGATCGCCTTAGTCCATTTTCTCAGATTACTCAATTAAAATATTCACTCCAATCAATTTCATTTTCTTTTGGCTTATCAATAATCTCATATCGCTCAATAATTGCTTGAGGCTTAATCTGACCATTATATTCATTCAATCCAAGCGATACTACCACCTCAATAGATTTGCCTTGTGCTGATTCAAATTGAGTTGCTTCTTCATTACTAACAAAGAATTTGATGAACTCAACGCCATCTTGAATCAGCTTAACAGTAGTTGAACGATTGCGATAAATATAGATTTGAGGGGATGTTAAAATACAATGAAGTAACGGCTTGTTTACATCCTTGCCCCATAGGATATTATTTTCTACACACACATTTGCAAGATTGCGTGTGATATTATTAGGCTCGATTTGAGCTGCTACCTCAATATCTGGCTCTACGTCCAAGTCAAGCCCATCTAAGAATCGTGCAAATCGTTTGAGGTTGGACTTCTTCACGGTTATACCAGCTGCGGCATCATGTCCTTGACACTTGGCTAATCCTGATTCATTGATAATCTCAAGCAAATCAATAGGACTGCGCATCGAACCAGACCATGTTGTGCTATTTAGTTCTATCAGCAGGAATGTGGGCTTATTATATTTATCACAGAATTTATTGGCTACAAGCCCTAAATAAGATTTATTCTCAGGTTCACCAAAACCGATAATAACCTTATGAGACGTATCAAGTCCATCTGACAGCTTATCTACTACCTTCTTGACTTGATAATCCTGCTTAGATTTTACGGCTTTCATAACCTTTACAGCAGCTTCTGGCTCAATCTTACCAATCAGCGCATCAAAGAATAGCCGTTTAGTAGACTGGTCGTCACTACGAGCCAGTGCATTAGCAAGAGGCGCAATACCAAATGCAACACCCTCTGGATTAACGCCGCGATTACAACAATGCTCTAAGCAATATTTAATAAATGGATTGGTTGGATTAGTCAAGCCGTCATATACATATTTGCGGTTCTCAGGTGAACGTAAGCTGCAAATATCAGAGATCAGGCTAACAGCTACTAGGTCTTTGAAAGATTGAGTCGAGTCGAGTGCACAAGCAAATTTTTCTACAACTCCTGTACCGCTAATGTCGGTATTGCAAGTATATGTGACCTTAACACCATTATAAACTCGCTCAACTAGCTCAAGTTGGTCATCCGGCATTGGTGGAATAATAGCACTATTATATGGATTGACTACAACGGCGTGTCTATTCTCTTTTTCAATGATATGGTGGTCAAGAACAATAACCTTGATACCATGTTCATATAGCTCTCTACAAGCGTCAACCTCACTCGACCCAGCATCAGGGATAATGAGCATATCAATATTTGCGGCAAGAATATCTGGCAGCAGATCAGTACACCCGTGTTGTTTGCCAGTATGGGCAAAGATAATTGGCTCTACCTCTGGATGATATTCTTTACATAGCATATAGGCAATAGCAGCAGAACAAGCGCCGTCCATATCAGAGTCAATAACGATTCCAATTCTACCTATATCTCCATGAAGCATATCAACAGCCACATCCATGTTCTTATACATATCAGGCGATTGATATTCAATACTATCTGGATTTAGATATGTGTCAATATCGGCTATCCCACAAGCAGATAAATATTCCCCTAAAAATGTGGCTTCATTAAGGGAATCAAGCAGTGGATGAATCTTAATCTGAATCACCATCCTTTTCTGGCAGATTAAAATAAGACCACCAATCGTTAGAAAAATATATTGGCCCAATGCCGCCATTTTTGTCTTGCCAATCTAGCTTTTCTTCAATTTCATCCGTACCTGTACGCGGGTCATGAACCGTGACATCAACCTTTACATATCTGCTTTGCTTAATATAATGTTGCCCACTGCGCGATCTACATGTAAGTACCCATTCACCTATTGGCGGCAAATCAGATACATCTACGACTCTATGCCATTCAATCATTCTTTCTCTCCTCCAATCTTAAACGGTCTACCCTTTTTAGCTCTAAGATAACCAGAACGATATGCTAAAGCAACAGCCTTAATTACATCACTTTCTGGAACATATGGCTCATAATCATTTTTTGATTCAAATTCTAGTTCAAATACAGTTGGCAATAATTTGTGATATTCTGTCTTCATACACATACTTTCAAGTTTTGGCTTGAGCATATTGTAGATTTCATCATCTGAAATATCTATTTCTTTTTCATACGCAACAATACTATCTTCTGGCTCAATGATAAACTCATAATCTTTCGTAACAATCATAATATCATTCGGTAAAATTCTGACCACTGCTTTGCCAATACATTCGTAAGAGTTTGTTTTATAAGCTACCTTATCTCCTACTTTGAATTTGCTCATAATAAAATCAACCTCCTTATTGTTGATATAGCAATTATATCATAAAGAGGTTGATTTGTCAAGTATTTAATTTATTTAAATGTTGTGTCATCCCAAGGATTGTATTCATATCCACAATGAGGACAATAATTGGACATGCCAATAATCTCTTTCCCGCATCTGATGCACTTATACACATCACCGTAGTGCTCATCAAATTTATTCATTGGAATCCAAAGTAATTCAAGATTATTACTTAGTGGTTTATATTTATCACAGATTTCCATTTGTTTTGCATCACATACAGTCGGCTCTTTCTCGCCCCAACATTTATCTATGTTTACCTTAACAAAAAGTGCCATCTACCCATCTCAAATATGTGACATTATGCGCATACTTACATGGCGTTCTCATACTTTCACCCAATCTACTACAGTAACAACACGCTCTTTACGCTCAACACGATATGGATTTGATGGATATTCATTTTCTTGATATTCAGTTAAACCAGAGCGCCAGTCAATAGCCCAATATTCACCATTATATTTGAATATAGTTCGCATCTTCTGTGTCCATCTACCAAACGAGCCATCAATTTGATCTATATATTCATATCCTTCATCGTCAAGATCGCCCCATGCTAAATTAGCACGGTCATCTTCTGTTAGCTTTTCTCCATTTAGAAACTTTTCCATAATTGGTTTACTCATACTTTCACCCTACTTTCCCATAATTTCATAGCTTGTTCATATGACATATCCATCATATTGCATTTATACATATCATAACCTTGATTATTATAGACTATGCTAACTGAAAAATATGGCTTTAACTTAGCCGCCAATTTTTTCATCTTTACAACAAAGAACTTAAATTCATCATCTCCTACTTGGTGATAATCGCTATCCATACATAACACCACATCATTCACACCAAGCTCTAGCAATAGCTGTATATGCTGTTTGCTTATATTAGAGCCAAAGACAGCTAAGGCGTTATCTATACCATATTGAGGCGCTTTTAGCACTGACTTTTCACTCTCAAATAGCACTACTTGGCGCGACTTTTCAATAGCAGCTTTATTTTGGTCATAGCCATAAAATAACTGACTACTTGGAAATTTTAATACTGTCCCATCTAACGTACATATTGGTCTATATTTGCCCTTAGACACATCCTGCTCTCTTGTATATCGTCCTCTTACACCTACTAGTTGTCCATTAAACACAACAGGTATGGAAATACACGCCTGACGCGCATACCAGCCTATACCAAATTTGTCAAGTATGTCCGCTGAAATGCCATATTCTAGCCATTCTTGCGGATATAAATGGTCAAATAGAGATAATATGGACTTGTCATATGTCAAGAGCTTATCTGGCTCTGGTTCGGCATTAGGTAGAAATCGGCGCAATTCAGCCCAATTATCAATACATTTATTTTCTTCTATTTGCCCTACTTGAAGATGCAGGACTGAGCAGATATATGATACAGCTTGATTGAAGTCAATATGTTTGACATGCTGAACTAGAGATATGACATCACCTGAAAAGCCGCAACTCCAACAATGGAATGAGCCAGATTCTATATAATACCATAATTTTGGCTTATGCTTATCCCAATCAGCGCCCCAATGACAAATTGAGCCAAATATCAGATTATTGCTATCAGCTTTCATCAATGGCGCACCTAGAGCATCCATTAGTTCTATAATGCGGTCATCGGTTAATTGGGATTTAAGAGATGCGATGTCAATCATGATTCAAACATATCTTTTCAAATTCAATGCATTGCGTACCAATAAGAATCAACCCATCATCTGGCTTGTCATCTGACGTTTGAACATTAAAATAATGAGTAATTGCAGGACATAAATAAACCGGCTCTTTATATAGCTTGATGCCGAGCTTTAGATGTTTAGAGCCATCTGCATTATCATGGGATTCTACTACAAAATTATCATAATCATCTTGAGTGTCGAACGATACGATTGTTTCAAATCCTGTAAGATATGAGCGAGGTGACGCATATGGTACATTTATATGTTCTCTTTCTTCTTTTACATTTATGTGAATCATAATATTCCCTCAACGAAGTTTATTACGTTAAAAATACTGCCATGGTTGCAACCATACATGTGAATGCAAATAGCCCGCAGCCTAGACTGCACAGCACCAGTGAGCTGAACTGACGATATTTCTTATAGTGGCTACCACCAACAGCAATGGCTAAAATCGCGCCAATCAAGCATTGAGCAACTAAAATCCATAGCATCAGTTATTCTCCTTATACCACAGCACGATTTCCTCTGGCACATATATCTGTACTACCTTGACAAACGGTGCTTCATCATTATGTAACCCAATCACAATATCACAGTCTTGATAATATGGTACATCAGCTAATAGCTTATCTGCATTTGCGGCAATATCTTGAGCACATAGACGCAGTATATCTGCACGATTCACATTTCTTTGCATTTTTCATTATTCCTTTCAATACAATTTTTTGATACCATAATAGCTTGATGTTAAAATATTGTTCAACGAGAATGTCAGGATTACGCAGATAAAATTCGCGCCAACTATCAGTATTCTTTTGTTTTAATAATTCATTCATGTGTCAATCATTCTTCAATAATAGGTAATGACATAGCTATTTTATATTCACAAGTTGGGCACACCTCTGTCTCGTTATACCCCATTGTGTCTACTTTACCGATGATTTTATCGCCACTTTTTCCACCTCTAACAGATACGCGAAACATTCTGGGCAATTTAATGATATGCCCTGTTACATCAAGTTCTTCTCCACAAATATCACAAAATCGTTTAATCATTCAGTTATCCCCTTTGTTGCTACAATAGCATCACGGAAATCTTGGAACGCCTTATGTATATCTTCCAAAGTTATCTTGCTTATATATTCTTTAACCTGTTCCGGCGTTTCTCCAAGTTGCTCAGCCATTTCTTCGATAGCGTCTCTACTATTATCATCGGCAATAGGCCATAGCTCGATTTCTTCAGCTAATTCAATTTCGCTCATTTAGCATACACCAACCTTGTTCTTTGAAGCTGTATTGGATTGTCGAACTTGCTCGTTACAAAACAATCCTTTGTTCGACCCGTATTCAAATCAAGGTAGAAATATATCTTAATACCTTGTTCAACCTGTGAGAAGCGCATTTTATAGAGATGTAGCACGCGATTTGGCTTTACTTTATCAGAATATTTCTCCATCATCATATCAGCTATTTCTTGCTCTTTACGGCGCAATGGCATAATTACGCCAGCTACATCAGCCTTGTTTTGAATCGCTCTTGAACCAGCCGCAACGCCACTGTCCATAATTTCTTGCGTCATAGCATTAGCATTGACCTGAGTAAATGTCAGTACGGCTATATTGTATTCAACAGCCAAATCCTTGAGCTTACTTGCTATGCCAGATAGCACCTGATCTGAGCGAGTAGATACGCCATTCTTTTTAGCCAAATCGCTTGATACAGATGAAGATTCAACAATATAATCATAACATAGAAAGCCTACTTGTTTATTTACTACATAATCCTTTACATACGATTCAATTAAATCAACCGTATAATTTGGCATTGTGACAATATATAGCTTAGATTCGTGCAGGATTTTAATAGCCTCATCTACACGTTCTTCTTCACCTTCTTCGTATCGCCCATTTAAGATGCTGAAGCATGGTACGCCGCTAATTGTAGCCACAATCTTCGGCGTGATTTCAGTATCACCAGCCATCTCAAATTGGAGATATAGACCAGCTTTATGCTGATAACATGGATTATCTATATATTGCCCCTTGTCTATATCATAGATTCTAGGACAGCATACTTGCACTAAATTAGCCAAACCAATGGTTGACTTGCCTACGCCTGAGCCGACTGAATAGATGGATAATTGCCCTTGAATCCAGCCTCTAGCAGCTGTGTTGAGGTATTCACTAAAGGTCGTTGCGCCAAATAGTGGCTCTGCTTTGAAGCCCTCTTTGACCGCCTCAAATCCATCACCAGCTTTTAGCTCATCTATATCTTTGTCCTTATAGAATTGCTTCTTTATAGCTATTTGCTGTGCATCAAAATATTGTACTATATCCTCTATGGTTGCTTTATCATCTTGCTCAAATTTATCTATGTTATAACCAGCATTTTTATAGCTTCTGAGTAACGTGGCGCGGCGCGTGTTGTTGTAATAGACCTCAAAATTGCCAACATTAGCAAGCTGCTTGACCGTATCAATAAAATCATCTAATTGATTTAGCTTGAATATATCCTCTACTCTCTTGTTGGTCTTACATAGCATATATAGGTCTAGTGCCGATATAGACTCAGCTCCACGACGACTAAGAGCGACGCACCCTTGCCACAATCTGAGGTGAAAATCCATCGTAAAATCATCACGGCTTAGGGGGTACTTGTCAGAAATAGCAAGAGAAGGCTTGATTAGCAAACAACCTAATAGCAATCTGACAGAATTTTGGTCATAGAGCAATGATTATTCCTCCATTATACCCTTAATTTCTTTTACCTTTTCAACATATTCTTTGAAGCTAAACCATTTGTTTTTCATCAAATGACCAATTTTATCAATCGTGTTATGCTCATCTACATGGACACGCACATATTTATCCTTTAGGTCTTCCCACTTATCAACCTCAAGCGTTTTCATCAATTCAATGATAGCACCATATCCATCAGATGAGCCATAATGTCCAACTTCACTACACCAATGGTCGAGACAGTAACCACCCATACCACCACCCCAACCAGCGCCTTCAACATAAATATAAACTGTTAGACAGCCATGATCTTCGCCTAGTTTAGTCTCTGTAATTTTAGCATTTAGTGTTTCGTTCCTCATTCTTATTCCTCCTTGCTCGATTCATCTAATTCACAAAACGTGCCTTGCCAATGCGGGCAATCCGTATCAGGAGCAGTGCATTTAGCACCATCTTTATATGGACACATCATCATTTCCATTTCAACGCTTGCCCACAACATTCACAATATTGCATATATGAGTTGACATCATTACCACATAACTGGCAAATACCACTATCTTTGTACCATCCAGACGAGCGCACACCAACTGCATATATGGGGATTTGTTTCTGCAATGCTCCAACAATAGCGCCCAGATACGGCGCAATATCGCTTGTATCAAGCATACCGCTAGTTAGAGCATTAAGGGCCTCATCATATTCATTAACATATTGTTTCATAATTTAGCATTCTCCGGAAGTTTAATTCTAATCCAGCAATCAGAGCTATCTACAAGACGCTCTTCGCCCGTGTCACTATCTACCCATTCATGTTCATCGCGACGATATTCGCACATATGGCACAGCGGATATAAATATTCTCCATCTTCTGTACAATGCGCAACTAATACTTCTTCAAAATCGTTTGGTAATTCATCATTAAATACCTTATTCCATTTCATTGTTTACTCCTTCTTGTTTACTACAGTCTTAATATTTTTCCAACCAATCATTTGCCCACAACTGTGGCAATATGTATCCTTAATTCTACCATGGTCATTCTCTACGCCCATATCACAATTAGGACAAGCCCAGCCTTCTGCATCTTCTTCTTTTCGGTAATATGGTTTGCTTGGCAACTGCTTATTGATGGCATTTACGATAGCACAAAGCATCTCTGGTTCAATGATATTTGAGAACGCCCAGCTAAGTGCCTTATTATAATCATATTTCATTTCTTATTCCTCCGGCAATTCAATATATGCCCAACGGTCTGCCACATCAACAAAGCAACGATCATAATCATTTGCTCCATAAATCCATTTATCGCCACGTCTATAACACAGCATTGTTGCTTCTTCATTGTATTGACAGTCCATATTCCAATACGCTACAAGTACGCGCTTAAATTCTTGTGGAAAATCATCATCAGATATTTTATGCCATTGCATCATCATCAATCTCCTTTACAACCATATTATCATCATCGGCTCTAAAGCAATGAAAATCAGGGCAACGTCCGCAAAATTCAGCAATGTCTTGATGTTCTTGGTCATGATGCAATCCGCATCTAATCGGCTCGCCACGGACAATATTTCCGTCTTTATCAAAGAAAAATTCATGGTGAGCATAGATGCAGAAATCACAGCAAGCAAATCTCAAGCATTCTTCAGAACATCCAATCATTTTATGTTTCATGACATCAAATCCTCTTTAGATAATCTCATTGTTCCCAATAAATTATTTCCACTCTCATCTGTTAGAGTAAAAGATTCCCCATTAAGTCCAATAACGAGATACTTATGCCCTCCAACATAAGTATGAGTAATATATCGAATACTTGAAACATCGACATACATCTTGGTAGCATCATAGCCAATATCATAACCCGGATAGTATTCAACCAAAATCATCTAAACACATCCTCCTCATCATTTCTTTTCATAATCGTCGCAACAACATCCTCAACTTGCCATTGCTGAATATTCTGTCTTACCTGATTTAGCCAAGTATAATATTTTTTACATTCATCGTACTTATATTTGACTAGTCCAAGTGGCGATTGAGATATATCTTTTCCAAGCTCTTTATGGATATATCTGATAGTATAAGCAATGCCGCCATATGTCATATCAGGATTATCTTTCATCAACTGAGCAAGCTGGATTCCTACAAGCCGCATATTAGCATTAGGGGCGACTTGGCGTATATAATCCAGCAATTTGCGCCTATCATCTTTTGATTCTGCTTTAGGCTTGACAGCATGAGCATTGATATAATCCTGCTTACATTGCTCACAACAGAAATAGAATTTAGGCTTATATTCGATTGCATCTTGTTTTGGCGTTGATTTACCGCATTGGCGGCATTTAACTGTTTTTTCTTTCATAATCCAGAGAATGCCATCTGACGCATATAGCTATAAGGTAACAAATATTCACCATGAGTGGGTATCCAGTTGAACCATTTCTGGATATTATCGCCATCAACAATGTATTGTCCATCATAGTAGGAGACACATCGATTATCACTAGCATCAAAATCGACATATCCACCCTCTGTGAATGTCATAAATCCAGTCTCATCGCCAGACCAAATAGTCACATAGATAGCCTCAATATGCTTATCGTCCGGAATCTCAACTTCTTTGACTTTATCGTCATAATCATAAATTTTCATCTTCATTATATTTATCCTCCTTTATTGGCGGCATTTGACTGTAGGTGGCTTTCTCATTCACTTACCACTCTTGCCGCGTTTACTCTAAGGTCAATACGACGAGCTTTAGCAATCGCCTCATCAAAAGAATCGGCTTCAACGTAAATGTACGTTTTCTTGTTGCCATTGATATAATCATAATACCACGCTTCCCATTTCATATTTATTACCTCCATCTCTTTGATAATCCAAGTATAGCATATATTGACTTATTTGTCAAGAGGAAATTATCTCATATTCTAACATCCGCTTATCAATTTCTTCTTGGCTCATAACCGCATCTGTTCTCTTACAATCAACCACGCTAAGACCGCTAGTATGCGTTATGACCCGATTTTGTTCTATGGTATATCCTGCATCATATTCAAGTTGTAATCGGCATATATAGCCTTCACAGCCTTCAGGACGCTTGATGGTAAACACCCTAGGCGAATCGCCGCATATGTTCAAGAATCGGCTCGAATCCAGCCATTGCCCATCTATTTCTATGTTCATGCTATCAGGCGCATTATTTTCAATTATGCGGCAATATTGTACATTATAATACAATGATTTTTTCCATTCATTGATATTTCCTGATACCAATAGCCTAGTAGGTGTATCAGATTTTTTCATTGTATAATAATGTTTATTTTTGACATATATATAGCTATCTATTCGTGGATGGATATATTGTGCCATAGCCAGCCATGATTTGATTTGCGCCTCGTTCCATTTGCGGCTTAATGTTTGGCTCATGGTGAGACATTGGTTATTGGTGATGACGCTGAATCTGACTTTCATATGGGTTTGATATAGGTCAATTCGCAGCTCTTGTAACTGGGATATACATAGAAATCTATTCAAGCATCATCACCTACTTTGTCATTACTTTGATCTAAAAATTACAACCATAGATGGAAATGGGGCTGAATTTTTACATCCACCAAATTTAAGCCGTCCTTTGATAAAGCGAATCTCTGTATTTGGCTTATTGTAAATATAATCATGGAACCAACGCGTATCGGTTCGAGCCGGTAATAGCATTACTACTGTTACAGAGCCAACATGAGAAGAAATATAAGCTCGTCGTACCCACTCACCAATTTTACGTCCATAAGGAGGATTACACCATACTGTTCCAATCCAAGGGCGACTTAATCCATCAACTTCTTTTGTGTAGTAGTGTTCACATTTATGATTGTTTTCATCAGCACATACGTCTAATGTAAAATGAAATTCATCATTCAGCTTATCGAAAAAATCTTGCGGCGTAGACCAATTATCTGTTGCACTTGAAAACATTACATCTGTGTTCATTTTTATCACCTCACAGCTATTATATAATAAAAAGGCGGGATTGTCAAGCCCCGCCTTTAATATTTTTATAGATTAGCCAAATGGATTCTCGTCAGAATCATCCCAAGGACTTTCTGATTCAGCAGGAGTGGGCGTATCAGTAGATTCAGCATCTGGGAACACATCGCCAAAATCAGGAATGGGGTCATTAACAGGAGCGGTTGTTGTCTTAGTGGTAGTCAGTTCCTTGAGTGTAGGAATTTCATACTCGCCCTTTTCAATGGTTTCAACAGAGCGAACGGCGGCAACATAGTTACGGACACGAACCTGGCCCTTCTGGTTCTGATACTGCTCGTCTGCAATGATTAGACCAACGACCTTATTGACAAGCGTCTTTTCGTCAAAATCCCACTTATAGCCCTTATTAGACTTCTCAACCGCATTAGTAAAGCCCTTAAACATAGATGCCGCGCTATCCTTATAGGAACGAATGAACGTGCCAGCATTAGGCCACTTCTTTTCCTTGCGCGTATCGCCGTCATACTGCTTCTTAAAATATCCCTTATCATCACCCTTGAAAATATCAAAATAAATCTTTAGATATTCTTTCTCAGGATGATCTTCTACCTTCAGAATCTTACAAATATAGCCGTTTGGTGTTAGACGCTTAAATGATATGCTTTCAACGATAGAGTCCCAATTTTCGATTCGCTTCATAATAAATTTAACCTCGCTTTAATTTGATTTTAATAAAAAATTATTTATATCTTACTCAGCCTTTTTAGCTGGAGTAGTAGATTTAGTTAGGGATTTTCCCACATCCCATTTATATTCATCCAATCGCATACGGATTGTACTTGACGCTATTCCTGTGATTCTGCTCCATTCTTCTAATGTGTGCGATTCACCATTATATTCAATAATTCTGTTCGTGCTTCTATTATTAGCTTGTTCTCTGTCTGTTAACCATCTACAATTCTCTGGGCAATAATTGCCATTTGAATCAATTCTATCTATAGTCAATTCATCAGAATACCCATTATCCATAGACCAATCATAAAAGTTTTCAAAATCATCCCATTCATCACATACACAAATTCCCTTTGCTCCATACCAACAATAACTGTTTCGGTTTGGATTATAACATCTTTCTTTCATACTAATCCAAATTTTGTATAGCCTACTCTTTGACTTACCATGTGTTATAGTATGAGAGATAGATTTATTGCACCCACAGCTTTTAGTATGCCCACTTTTCAGATATTCTCCTCGGACAACAACCTCATTGCCACAGTCACACACGCATCTCCATTGAACAATTTTATGCCCATTCGGCTCGATATAATCATCTACCCTTGAAATAACAACTAATCTACCAAAACGTTGATTTGTCAAATCCTTAAATTTACTCATATCATATTCTCCTTACTCAAGAATTTTATTAAGAGTGAGCAGAATGGAGTAAGCATCCTGCTCTAAGTGCGGAAGTTTGCAACCCTCCTACAGCCTCTATCTAATTATACCATAAAGATATAATTTTGTCAAGTATTATTTTAGAAATCTTTTAGTGCATCAATGACTAACATAATATCATTAGGAATTTCATCCTTTTCAAACGCACCTCTTGGTGTCTTAGCCGTGCTATTCTTGGCTCTTGTTTCAAACACATATTCGCCATTATCATTGATTCGAGATAGCAGCACAGTGGTCATCTTGCTTTCAAGGCAAATCTTATTGAGCTTACGCCCATTAGTAAGCATACAAGTAAACCCATCATCACTGGTCTGAGTATGTCCAATGAGAATAACTGTCAAATCGTCACGCATTTTGTTAGAGAAATCAACAATGCTATATACGCTCTGAGCCAAATCCATCCACTTGTCATACGCCTTTTCCTTGGCTCGGCGCATCTCATCTGCTACCATACAGCCATTTAGAGTATCAATCACAAGATACTTAATTTGCTTCTGTTTGTCATTGATTTGCTGCATCAGACTATAAATAGAATTAGGGTCATCACATACGAAATAATTCTTATTAGTCTTATTATACTGATTGCGCCATCCCTTCCAACTAAGTCCCTTACCATCTGCGTCAATGTAAAATGTAAGCTTTGGGTCAAGATGCTCTAGGCTGGTTGTCTTACCAGAACCGCTTGGCCCAATAATCATAATTGCCTTACTCATTTACTTACTTAATCCTCCTCATTCTCATGAACTTCTTTTAGCCAAAAATCATGACGACATTTATCACATATTCCTCTATCCTCACAATCTTTCTGAGCTTTACCATGAGTCAACCCAACATCCAACTGACATGGTGCAATGCTCGGTAGTCCATCATCACTAATCTCAGTATTTGGAAACATCTTCAAAAATTCACTCTGTCTTGTTTTGACAGGATGTTCTTTTGCCCATTGCTCTATAATAGAAACACCATCTTCTTCTTGTCCATCAAATTCTTCTCCACAACGATACTTATAAGCAGGACATTCCTTACACCCATCATCGTTGTATGCTTTACACATTCGATTAAACTGTTTCAAAAATTCAACAGCATCCATTATTTACACCTCCAATTTCTTCCAACATTTCATTTCCACAATTTTTTCACTTAGCGTTACCCATTCGCCGTTCTCGTCCTTCTTCATTTTATTCTTCTCTTGCAACACCACCCTTGCTACATCACCCTTTGATAATTGATGATTCGTCCAGAATTTCTTATTGGCTCGATATGTGCGTTCTGCGCCATAGCATAGATTGTATAAGGTACAATAAATCGTACCATATCCTGTTGTCTTGACATCTAACACGAGCCAATCATTTGGGTCTGAATTTGGGTCATTTACTGTGCAATATCCTAGATACTCAAGTTGCCATTTAATGCGATCAACAATAGTAGCTGGCTTGATGTTAGCTTGCTTAATTAAAGCCGTTATCAATGCTTTATTATTAATCTCTCTAAATTGCTTCTCAGTTTCTTTGTCACAACACGGTCTAATTACATCTATCATTATATCATCAAATGATGATTTTGTCAATACCTTTGCTGAAATATATTTTTGATAAATCTCATATTCAGCAATGAGCCGGTTCGGTTGGGCAAATTTATCAAAATATCCAAGATGGAATAGAATTTCAATGGCTTTTTTATTAATTCTAGGGTCATCCATAAGAGCTTGATATAGAGCGGCGCGATTCTTTATATCTGTTTTACCAAGCTCATATAGAGCCTCTGGTGCGCTCTTAGGCATATCCTTAATAGATGCCATAGTCTGTACAATACAGTTATTAGCACGATCTATATTGAACGCTCTATTATCGTCACCAAATTGAATATCTTTTAACTTATAGCCGCGCTTTAACATCTCCTGCTTAATAAGCGCAACCTTATCTTTCTCACCCTTATCGGTAAATCGCTGAAGAACACACTTATAAAATTCAAGTGGATAATGCGCTTTGAGATAAGCAATCGTTACGCTATCAATAGCCATACAATAAGCATGGGCACTATTGAAGCCATAGGCGGCGCTATTCTCAATAATCGTCCATACCTTATCGGCAAGCTCATGTGCCTTGTTATCATCATTTGTTTCGCCAGTATCAAGAATAGCTTGGGCAAAATTCTTGATAAATTTAGGCTTTGCGTCCTTGATGATATAATCCTTTTTCTTACTAATTGCCTTGATAATAGTATATGTCTCAGACATAGGGAAGCCAGCAAATCCAAGGACTTTCATTAGAGATTCTTGATATAGAATGAACGATGATGAACAGTATTCATCTTGAAGCAAATCATCAAGTGCCTTAATACCATAATCAAAATGTTGCCGTTGCTCAAATGTCTGATACATAGATTGGAAAGAAGGTCTGATTGCAGCTATAAATTGCGTTAGCTCAGCAATATTCTTTGGCTTATATCGCATTACCTTTTGAGTCGACCTTGGTTGTTCACACTGATTGACGCATTGTGTATAGCCATCTGCATAAATCTGCCACGTTGCATCATCATGTGCAATTTTTTCAAGAAGCTGGTTGACAGTGAATGGCTCGATACCAGCCTCTTTATAAATATCATATGTCAAGCCGATTGAATCAACAATAAGATAATCTTGCTTGAGATAACCAAAAGCATCAATCGTTCCTGATTCAATATTTGCTACAAGTACCTCTTTACCTGTTGCTTCAGATTTACACAAGCTGATACCGATGTCAGACTCAATGTCGCCCTCATAACACAAGCAACCGCAATTATGAACAAGAAGATTATTAACTGTATAAGTATGTGTATCCTCCACTTCAAAGTTATAAACGGTCTGAATTTCTTCAAGTTTTGTTTTGTTTCTATATGGAACCCAAATCATGCCATCTTCATATAAAGCTTTATCTTGTTTTCGAGCTTCATAATGAAATTCACCACGATATTGTGTATGAGAATTTACAATTCTACCCTGAATTTTCTCAATTCTATCTTGTCTTGATTTAATTAAAGAACATGGGCGATTATATGCTTTATTTATGCAAGCAACAATTCCCAGCGCTAATTCTTTATTGATGGTAGAAAATATCTGACATTTTGTTACTTTATCAAAATGCCCATCTGCACTAAAGTAACCTTGTAAGAATGATTTAAGCTGTTCAACTGGTAGATTAAGAATTGTTCCTGTCAAGCGTTTCCCAATCGCATAATCTCCAAATTCACCAAGCCAATCATATAATTCTTTACTTTTGAAATATATCTTATTGGTAGTCACTTCTTTTGCTATTCTAGTCTTACACCAGCTTGCATGAGATAAGATTTTATTTGTTTCATCATTATTTTTATTACAACAAATAATGACATTTTTTATTTTTTGCCCAACTTTCTCACCAGACTTACGAACTGTATGACTTCTCCATCCATCTCCAAAATATCGTCCAATACACCACCAAAAGTCAAGATTTGTTGAATCTACAAAATTAAGAATTGGTAATCTGCTTAATTGATTGATTGGAACTCCAATTAAATCGCCTTGCTCAAGTTGCTCAACTGTTTTCCATGTAGGATTTTTATTTCTTTTTTTTGTGTAAAATGGATGGTTGCTTGTAACTTGAATTGCCGGAGAGCCATATGCTACAACGTTATAAATGTCATCAACATTGGATGTTATAAATAATTGTTTTACTTTATGATATTGTCCATCACTAGATAAAACATTATCTCCAATGGTAATATCCTTAATTTTTTTGTAACCATTGCTCGTCATAACAAGTTCATCCGCAGTAAAGCATGGATGACCCTTTGCAGTATCATAAATGCCTAGATATTTTTTACATCCATCTACAAGCTCTTGATATTTTGGCTCGATATATTTATGAATATCAACCGTTTCACCATCTTCAGCGTGTTTCTTAGCTGTTTCATATTGGTCAATCTGCTTACTTACTTCATTAGCTGTATCAGGCTCGACATTATGTGCTCTTGCATACATTTTCCATGCGGCCTTGAATTTAAGCGTACCAAGAGCCAATAGGTCATATGTGCCAAGTTCACCTACTAGGTCGCGCTGTGCTTGAATGAATGGTTGACGGTCACTAACATTGTTATCAATATCGGGCGGCGTATGGCTATCCAAGACGCGCTCTTTAGTCAAGAATCGCTCTGAATACATAAGGACTGGACTATTAACCTTATCAACCTTAGTAAGCCGCAAGAGCTTATTGAGATACATAGAGACAGCAGAACCACGCCCTGATGGGGTCAAAATACCGCCATATTTCTCTTGCCCGCGCTTCATTACCATATATGACAAGATGAAATAATCCGCCATATTACAAGCCTCTATTTCACCTATATCATGCTTAATCTCTTGATAATACTGTTGCAGTTTATCCTTGTTAATATCGGCTTTTTGCAAGAACCATTCATCTTTAAGAATCTGCTCAAAGATATGATTGCGTTCCTCTTGAGTTTTATTGCGCAGCTCTTTTATAACAGGCACTTTCAATGAGCGGTCGAGCTTGATGTCCTCAAATTCAAACAACACATTGGTATTATTAATAGCGGCTTTAATCTGTCCATCTGTCAATACGCCCTGTTGCTTAAATCGCTCAAATAGAACATCATATGTTGGATAATCCATATACCATCCATCTTCATCCTCATAATGGATGTTGCCAGATTTAAGCAATTCATCTCTATCGAGCATTTGCGATTCAGTGATAACATGACTATCACACCCAGCAATAAGTGGAATTCCATAAAATTTTGGCAATAGCAAATGCTCATTTAATTGCTTCTGCGCTAATGTATCATGGGCTTGCACTTCAAGATAGAAATGCGGAAACTTATGTGCCAGTTTAATAACAATATCGTCTATATTGTTATATTTATTCCAGAAAGCAATGCAAGCCGTTGTAATCATCACATCATCGTATGGCAACTGGTCAATCAATTCAAGATCAATGCGAGGACGTGCATAATATCCATCCTTATTGGCAATAGATAAAATTTTATTGATTGCTTTACGCCCTTTATCGGTTCGAGCTAATAGCACAATATGGCAGTTGCTTCTATCTGACTCATGCCTGTTTTTTACCCAATATGCTTCAGCGCCATATATCCATCTGATATTCGTGCCATTCTTCTTATTAAATTTTTCTAAGTCATCATATTGATTGAAATAATTACCAGCCCATCCATGCTCTACTGTGGTATAGATGCACGGTTTATCTCCATATCGCGCTTTTAGCTCATTCCAATAATCAACAGGCAAGAGCGGGCTATCTTTCATATAGCGATTACTTAATGATGTATGTTTATGGTAATTTACCCAAATTGGTTCATTCATATTTATTCCACTTCAGTACACATACCAATACATTGTGGTATTTTGTTATATGTTTTACCATCAAATGTATCAGTACAAATATAATACGTTGGACACCATCCAATACGATTGTCGTCGCATACATATTTAATACTTAGGTCGAATTTATGAATACCCCAGTCTCTTGCAACATACTCAAACACGTCTGCTAATGAATCAAATTCACGGCATTCTTTCATTGATTCTTTAAGTGCGCCTCTATGTGGTCGATATTTCCAAGCCATGTCTATTCCTCTTTCATATTTTTGAATTCTGGACAAAGTTCCCGTAGATGTTTAGAACAATATTGAATTTTTGTATGGTCGTTACAAGTATATCTCGCCCAAGAATTTTTCATTAGATATTCAATGTTATTTCGATTCATTGTATATGTACTTGAAGAATACTTACATTTATAGCACCATGGTCCCACATTACAATCAGTAACTTTTGCGTTTAACTCATCTGTAAGCCTCTTGATTTCATCATTTAGGTCGTCATTTGTATATTCGTATCGGCTCAACTTTTCTTTATTTTTCGACAATTCTTCTTCAAGCTCTGAGATTCTCTTTTTGCCAAAAATGTCCATCTTTTTATTCCTTTCCTGTTCATCTAAACAGCTTTCTTGCTTTCTAATTCCCAATGAGGACTCAACTGCTCTGCACCATCTTGGGCATAGAAACTCCTCAATCCAATCTTTTCTAAATGTCATTTATGATTCACCGGAATAACCACACCATCTCCATTTTCAGCCTTGAAATAAATCGGGCTGATTCTATTTGCCGCATACGCCTTACAATCAGGCAGACATTCCATAGCATTAAGCAAATACTGCGGATTAACCCAAAGATTCAATTCTTCATCAAGCAGATAATCAGCTACTTTCTTAGGATTATTCTTTTCTTTGATTTTATGCGTCTTGATATAGACCTTTAATTTGTCAATATCAGGCAGGGCAATTTCCTCAGAGTCGTATATTGGTCTAACAATGTGTTCAAGCTGCATTTCCTGTCCACGATATTTTTCATCAATTTCAGGCAGGAGCGGCTTTTCGTTGAATCGGATTGCTACAAAGCCATCACATACGCAATACAGTGTTGAGCCATCTCTTGTCTGATTGGTAAACATACCCATTAACATATCTCGACCAGTGGATTCAGCGTTCTTAATGATACGATTTGCCGCAGTCACAATCGACTTAGTATCAGATTTCTTTGACTGCTCAATGAGCATATCAGCTTCAAGCTGTTTTAGAACATTATCCATCTCTTCACTAGTAAAAATCATACCCTCAGCATTTACAGAATCACGCCACACCTTGATAGTATCATACAGTTTTTCAGTTGTCATAATTATTTACCTCTCGCCTTTTTATCAGTTCTAAAATCTACTAATCTATTATTAGGGTCAAAATCCTGAGATGGTTTAGGTATGATATTATCTATCATATTATTAAACCATTCGTAACTATGCAATCTGTTCCACAAATCCTCAAATTGTTCTTCTGTAAGAATTGGTAGTTTGAATTTTTCATCCATAATTATTTATTCCCTATAATCGTCATAAATTTCAAGCACATAATGCTTCTCGTCTCTCCACTTGCGTGGTGGTACAATTATAACTTCATGTCCCGTTTCATCAATCAATTCTTTTAGCTTAGCCATAGATGAAATATCAATATATGTAATATCCCATTCACTATTATTGATATTATTCCTCACTCGAGTCATATACATCTTATACTTTTCATCCCTAAGACAAGGATACTTGTTAATCGCCCCAGCATAAGATGGGTAGCCAATCGATGTGATGTTCAAACAAAATTTCATAACAACAACCGCCCCTTTCATTTGATACTTGTATTATATCATAGATTGGAGCGGTTGTCAATAGGGTTTATTTAATTTTTTCTATCGATTCACCAACAATTTCAAAGAAATACGGGGACTCAGGAATCAACTTAATATTTCGCCCAAGCAGAGTAAGACGTAAAAACTTCATCCACGCTTCGGCATCTTTACGCCTTATACCGTCTTTGAATCTTACAATGTATGTGCCACCATCTTGTAAAGATTTAACGGTTCTAATTTCTTCATTATTCATATGAATATCCTCTGATCTTGCTGAGTTGCTACTACTCTACTTGATTTACCTTGTTTGATTAGCTCATCTTGTAGGGTATTAGCAAACTCTACTTTATTTTCATAATTTCCATGTACTAAGCAGAGCTTATTGAAACGCAATGTATTTGCATAGTAATCAATTAACTCATCACGAGAAGCATGAGATGAGAACGACACAAGCTCTGTGATATTAGCATTGTTCTCTACTACATCCCCATCAATGTTAATCTTGTTCTCTCCGAATCTAATCTTAGAAGCAAGCGTATTTTCAGAGCTATAACCACAAAACATAATATGAGCATTACGATCTGGTAATAAAGTCTTTGCCCATGACACGCTCTTACCTCCGGATAGCATACCTGCCGAACTAAGCACCACCATAGGATTGGTTGACTTTGTATTTTGTAACGTCAATGTAGCTACATGGTCAGGCACGAATTGCAACCTTTCCCAATGATACACCTCGTCCCATAATTCATTATCATCTGGATATAATGCACATATTTTTTGTGCCATAGGTGAATCTACATATACTTGAATATCATGCGGTATTTTACTATCTTTCCATAGTTGATATAGTACAGTCAGAATACTTTGACATCTGCCTAATGCAAATACGGGAAATAATGTTCTCTTAGACTGATTTAATACAGCTATAATTTTATCCAAATCTTTCTGTCTGTCATATGGTTTGTTATTTCGCCCAATAGCGTTATATGTATTTTCTCCAAGCAGTATATCGCAAAATGGCAAATTGACTCTTGGTTCAAGATAGAATTGCGGTGTTTTACCGCCAATGTCCCCAGTAAAGTTTAACACCTTACGCTGATAGCCTTGTGTCATAGCAAGTGACAGTTGGCACGAATTGATAATATGATTAGCTGGATAGTATGTTAAAGTGATATTTGGCATTAGATTATATTGAGTTAGTGGGTCAACTTCGATACACCTGCTTAGAGCTGTCGCAATATCATCAGGAGTATATAACGGAGCAGCTTTAATGCCATGTTTGTTTGTAATCTTTTGACAATCCTGTGTCATAATCTTGCAAGAATCTTCCCACAATACCTTTAGATAAGATGTAGTTCCTTTTGGGCATATAATATGAGCTTGGCATCCTTTAGCATATAATGCAGGAACAAGACAAGTGTGATCGGCGTGACTCTCATGCAGAATGAGCCAATCTACCTCCCTTGGTTTAATTTTTTTAAGCAATGCCTGATTTTGTCTATAGTTAGTAAGAATGTCGCTTTCTTGATAAATGCCGCAATCTAGCATGATGCAGTATTTTTGAAAACGAACAAGATAGCATGATTGTGTTACTCCAACAGCAGATGCGCCAATACACTTGAGATATGGCTTAACTACACCTTTATTAACCATTTACTCTATCCTCATATTCTTTGTATAATTCTCTGTTATTTGGACAAATTTCTCCAAAATGTTCAAGTTCTGCTTTGAGTCGTTTGATAATTGCGTCATCTATGTTCTTATAATATCCTAACTCATGACGTTTACCACCATATGAAATATATGCACGATATCTACCAGCATGATATTTGGCATCATCCTCAGTTTTCATAACGCCAACAATACCACAGTTACTTACTTTATTCACTCTTTCAGCGTTAAATGCATTAACACTCTTATTGGCTAGCCGCAAATTCGAATAACGATTATCAGACGGTTTCATATTTATATGATCAACTCTATATCCATATGGAATTTCACCATTATGTAGTTCCCATACGAAATTCTGTAACATTTTCATTTTATTTCCAGTTGATGCAGTTCGCGACATTCTAGCACAAAAATATCTACCGCCAAGTGCCCGTCTAGTTCCAGTATTTTGACTCCATCTGTGATAACTTACGGCTTCCATGTCAGCAACATCAATCAAAAATTCATTTCCTTTACCATCAGTGACTATTGCAACATCTCCCTCGATGCGCCATTCATTTCCTTTGAAATTGGGATGTTCTTTGCCAAATTTTTTCATATCTACATTCTCCTTGTCTAAGAATTTACTTTATTAGAGTAGGGAAGATTGAGACAAGCAACCTTCCCTTAAAGATTGTAGGTGCGCACCTACTTCTCACCTCTATTATATTATACCACAAGGTCAACTAAATGTCAAGCATTATTTTCAGATGATTTAGCTGGCATTAGCCGCCTCCTTGTCCTTTTTACCAGTTGGCAAATATGCCCATGCTACAACGTCATCCCAATCACCATCATTATCAAGATAATATAAGTTATATCCAGCATATCCATCTAGCATACAAGTATCTTGCGATACATCGCCGTTTTTATCCAACACTAGAATCTCTCGATTGTCATCTGGTAATTCACAGTCAAACATATAAAGAGGATATTCATATTCGGCTAAACCCCATTCAGCAAATCCTTCAATTTCTTCCTCAGTGGGTGGTCTGGTCACAACCTCACGCCATACAATTTTTTCAATCCATTCCATTGGGAATATCTTTCACTCCTTCAAAATAGAATCTAACAGGATGTGGAATATCGTCTATTTGATCATATATCAATCCTACCTTATAGATATAATTTTGCATTAGCTTTTTAGGTATTTCTTCAATGTAATGTCTAAATGTATCTAAATCGTGAGCGCGTTTATAATGATTACAAGTTCGACAAGCTGGCATTAAATTAGACAAATCGTTAGAACCACACTCATCTTCATTCCATGCTCTCAATGGACGAAAATGATCTATTTGCATATCTTTAATATCAATTCGCCTACCACAATAAGCACAGCGTCCATTATATTTTTTATATACCGTCTCGCGAATCTTTTTGCTAAAACTCAATTAGCCGACTCCTTCCTCATCTTTAGTACATTTCTCAGCACACAATCCATACAATTCAAATCTGCGTCATTCCACATTTTATCTCTCTGTGCGGTCATGCGTGGGTCGATTTTTACATATCGGTCACAATCAGATTGATAATCACAGCGGTTGCAAGGGATTTCATACAATTTTTGAGGTCTACGGCCCATTCATATTCCTCCTCATATTCAGGTTCTGAGCTTACATCAAAACCAATAGCTTGCGTCATCTGTGGACTTGGCTTAATCGTCTCAGCAGCAGCTTGTGCCTCTCTCTGGTCAAGCTCTAAATCAATCTACATACGATTGATGTGTGCATTGATAGCGGATGAAATCCATGTAACCACAGAATCAATCAATGGCATAGCGGCTGATACAAATAATATCGAGCCGCCAGCAATCCATAGTGGTAATAGATTATTCTTTTCTTTCATACATCGCCTTTCTTGATTTCATATAGCATTAAACAGAGCCATAGCAGCATACATACGCCCAGCCGCCATACATCATCCATTCTTTTTACCTCTTGAGTTGGCTTCAGCTACTTTACTCTTGATAACATCTTTAATTGCTTTAGCAGATGTCAAGCCACTTGTTAGCTTATAAATCTCATAAATACAAGCATCCCATCCAGTCATAAGCCCTTGTGTGAAATAGCTCTGAAATTTAGGCTCAAGTTCCTTTCTGAGTACGTCCTGTAGTTCATTATCAGACATATGTTCCCTCCCTATATGGCATATCGCAATTTGGACAATATACTTCTGTTAATGTTTCATAACATGGCTCATCCAACTCGGTATGCAACTCTCTATGTGTATATCTTTCTAGCTTAGAGCCACAAACAGGACATCGCCCCATTGATTCTAGCGCTGTATCAGCTGTGTAGGCTAATGGCAGGACTTTTAGGCTAGATAGATACACTAGACAATTTACTAGTGTATCTTCATCATCTTTATAATACTCACATACCGATTCAATTATTTCATCGTGCATTTCTGTCATAGCACTAGCTCCAGCCATTCTGTGTCAACAATAAAGCTATAATGGTTATTTACATCCATGATATAAGCAAGCGTCTGATTCTTATGTTTGGCTACTGTTACAACTCTAAATCTATAGTCTTCAAGTTCGTATGTCTGCTCGCCAAAAATAAGATCAGAAGCATATGCGGTCATTACATCATCAACTGAGATATGATTTGTCTTACACCAATCAGATACAGTATGTGGATAATACCAATCAACAACGCCATGCTTGAATTTGACTTTATCACCAACCTTAATTTCTCTTGGCTTCTTTGCTTCAAACATTCTTTCTTTCAGCTCATCAATGCCAACCTGTAGCCGCCAATCATCGTCAGGATGGCACCGAACCTCAACCTTTTTACCGTCCTTACTTGTCATCGTCATACGATTGCCCTCAATATGCAGGTCATAATCGCCCTCTAGCCACTTAGGTGCTAGATTCTTTTCATAGAATTTGTATTCAAGATTCATGTTTTTCTTCATCCTTTCTTTCATAATTTCATCATACAAGCTATTGAACACATCTTCCCACATCATTGTTTTGTTCTCCTTATATCTTAAAAATTCACAACACTCATAGCGTTAATTGCACGCTGTTCAGTGCGCTTAATATATCTGTTTGCCGTAATAGCAATAGACGAATGCCCCATTGCTTTACTAATGACCTCAATCGGCACATCAGCCTCAGACATCATCGTAGCGAATGTGCGGCGCATCGTGTGATTGCTAATATGCAATTCTTCCCAATTCTCAATACCAGCTTTTCTAGCTGCTACCTTGAGCATAGCACTGGTATTCTTTCCGTCCATCTTCTTGGACTGATTACCAACGAATAGGTATTCGCAGCCATCTTTGCGCTCGTTGATAATATAGCTATTAATCAACTTAATTGTCTCATCGCCTAGACCAATCAATCTATCCTTATCGCCCTTGCCGCGAATGACCAGCACATTGTCTGCGCGGCTTTCATACTGTTCAAGTGTGATATTAAGCAATTCGTGAATACGCAATCCAGTCTGTGCAAGCATCGTAATAATTGCTTTATTACGCAAATTGGTTGCCGCATTGACCATTGCTCTAACCTGTTCACCAGTTAGCGCGGACTGCTCCCGGTTCTTGATAGCAGGAGCTTCAAGAAATTCAGCAGGATTGCGACTAATAAATTCATTCCGATAGAGGAATTTGAAATATTCACGAACGGCAGATGTTCTCTGGGCAACAGATGCAGAGCTGAGATTACTCATGTTGGACTGCCACAACTCAAGGTCAATCGCCTTGATTTCAGATTCAGGCTTGTTGACATATTCCAAGCAATTTTCAATCGACTTGGCATATTCACGAATCGTTCCCTCGCTACGATGCTTTGCTTTCAGACTCATAATAAACAGTTCATTCATAATATTCAGCTCCTTCATTTGATGATTTAAGTATAGCACCATAGCGGCGATTTGTCAAGTATTATTTTTAACTTTCTTAATCATCTCATCATATTTCCCACCAGATAAAACTCGTTCACACTCTTCAATGTTCTGTGTAAAATAGTAAATCGCTGGAATGTTATAGGCTTTACTTTCCCATTTGCGGAGCGATACGCCCTTTTCAACACAATACCAATCAATAGAAATAATGTTCTGAAATGGATAAGCAGTTTCGCCTACCATAATATATCCCTCATGTTTTATATCGATCATAATCCATTCAGGAATACTACATCTGATTGTATTTGGGTCAATGTAAAATTTATGCCTAAATGAATGCTCATCACCATCTAAGGTCTTAAATGTCGCGCCCCATTTTTCAACAATTACAAAATCAGTTGGCTTGTATTTCTTTTCTCGTTTCTTAAATAATATCATATATTCACCACCATTCTTTTCCTTTAGAAAAATCCCTATAATCTTTCGACCATAGGGATTTTAACAGGCGGATTATTTACTCATTGATTTCCGCCTTCAATGTACTTGTTGGCTTAAATGCCAAAGCATACTTGGCAGGAACTTCAATGGTTTCACCAGTCTGTGGATTACGAGCCGTTCTTGCATCTCTCAGCTTAGTTGTGAACTTGCCAAAGCCATGAATCACAACGTCCTCATGCTGGACTAGACTGCGCTTTACATAATCAATGAACGTGTCTACGATTTCAGTTGTGTCCTTGACAGTATTTTCTGTGCTATCTGCTACGAACTTAATTAGTTCCTTCTTTGTCATAATTTCCTTTTAATTTCCTTTCGATTTCTAATAAAATTTTATTAAAACAAGTCGCAATGTTCATGCGCATATTGACTTGATATATAGGGTTATTTTGTCGCACTATTAACTACTTACAGGTACTCACTTCACCAAGCCCTATACTATTTGCGCGGAATAGGATTATCACCACACTATAAGCACATTTTCCAGTTTTGCTCTTCGGATGGTACTAGATGAGATTCGACCAACAGCCAACCTTAGCAGTGACGCGCGTTATTTACTAAGGATTTTTAGAATTGCCACACTCTCTACAAATTCATGTTAAATTGAATTTACAGTTGCGCAACCATCTTAAAATCAAGAGTGTGGCGACGTTGCCTCATAGCATCAAGTGGTCAGCTATCAACTATTCAGCAACTAGCATTATAACCTATAAACTAGACTATCCGCAGTGACCAAATCTTGAGGACTGTCTTACAAAGCTAGGATTTTCGGCTTTTCCACCAGACGGCTATCAAGTGTGCTTACAATGCTAGTAGAGGCATGATAGACGTTTTTGACCGTGGTAGGATTCGAACCTACATCTCATCCGCTATGAACGGAGAGTATTACCAATTAGGAGACGCGGTCATATGGAAATGGGCTTTAAGCGTCAACCCATTAGAAGCATTGGATTCCTATTCAGTTTATTAAGTCGTATGTATCCAACAACCAGTGGACTTTGGTAATGGGCTTTAAAGATAAACCCATTAGAACTAATCAGCAAGTCTACACTCTAACCTAGTCCTAAGACTGCTAGAACCTCTCCACATTTTTGTATGCCTCGCCTCGACTTACTGATTGCAACTATAATTAGTATCCCTTAGTTGCCTAGGGGCCAATCCCTGCTTAATCCGTCTGGTTCTCGTTATCGACATGATTGACTGCATATGCCTTTATGCTGTTAAGCAATTTAATTTCCTCTCACCAGCTCGATTTGCATTTGATAACGAAGTGCTTATGACCAATTCTCTTCTCCGTATTAGTAGTCTATAAACCAGCCACTATATATCGTTTCAAGTGGACTTAATGGTGCGGGATAGGAAAGTCAAATCCCTACGCCTTACGGATTTTGAATCCGCTCCCTCTGCCGATTGGGGTACCGAGCCATATTTATCTTAAGCCGACTTTCTACCTCATAGCTATTTCTAGCATCGGCTCGTGAATGATGTTTACATATGATGTGCTATCACGCCAAAAAATCCATGTTGCTAAGGCATATCCCAACACACAACATAATGCTTAGCAAGACAAATTTGTGTGCCAGTAGTCGCTAACTACTCTTGGGAACAAGTGAATATCGAACTACCATTTCTGGACGGTGCGACCGATTTATTCTTGTGCAAAGCACTATGTTCATTCACTGTTAGTGACTCGCGATCAGGCTTCCTCTGATTTAACTGTCACCATTGCCACGATTTACTCCTTAGACGATGGCTGCCTCTAAGCCAACATTTCATATGTATGTAATATCCTTATATCACCTTTGCCGTTATGTTTTTGCCCTCATGCTAACGGAACACGCTCAGGCGCGACCCCAATTCTCTATAAGCTATCTGCCGCTTCTCAAACTCTGCACAGACCTGCTTCACAGGCGTGATATAGATTTGACGGTTATCTTCAAATCCGGTCGGATATTATAAACGATGGCTGTTCATCTCACTCCATTTACTACTGCTCCTGTGTTCCAAAGATTCTATATTGCTATTCATTATCGGCTTTGCCGTCCTGTCTTACCGGGCGCTCATAATCTTTAGCTTCGTAGCACCATCATCTTTACATTCTCAATTATAGCATACTTGATTTCATTTGTCAAGTATTATTTTTGAAATTATTATTTATTTTTTCTAAGATTTCTTCCATTTGCACATTGGCTTTAGTCCAATGATATACGACTATCAGCATCCCAACTGCAACACCAGCCGCAAATGAACCTAAACAAGCTAACAGAATAATCATACACTAATAATCAATAAATTTTCCCAAACTCTTTACCCTACAAACTTACCTTACCTAATTAACTAATCCTGTTTTTCTTCATTATTAGTCAATGATTTCTTTGCTAGACGAGCTGATTTGAGCCGTTCTGCCGCAGCTTGCTTCTGTTCATCGGTCATCTCTCTTTTTCTAAATGGATTGTTGCCTAGGCGAAACGGATATAAATTGCAATCGTGGATAGTACAATTCTTTACTTCATAAGCCGAGCCACAGCTACATTCTAAGCAGTGCTGACGGATGACTTTTAGTGGAGATTTTTCCATATTATCACCTCATTGATAATTGGTTCCGTTTATTATTATCTAATGCCTTATAAACGGTTTCCTTAAAATTTGGCCCCTACTTTATACACTCATAGGTGAATTGTGGTCAGTTAACGATTGATTTCTGAACGAATTGATTTTTGGCTCATACAATCATAACCCGCAATTTCAACTGTTTGTTTAAGTGTTAACTGAAATTGCTTTAACTGCGATCACTTTGGTACTGGCGCTCGGACTCGAACCGAGATTTTGCGGCAATCGACCGCTAAACTGTGTATAGGACAGCTGGCTTACCATTAACCGACACCAGCATATTTGAGCCTTTTATCGTCATGCTCAGGACTATATTTTAGGAGGTTCACAATGAAGAACTGTAATTGAGATTACCCAATCTCTCAACCACATCTGTATTATATCATATGAGTTGCTGTTTGTCAAGAATTATTTTTTATAGTTCTTGAAACATCTTTTCCCATTTTTCCATCCACAACATAACTGGAGTTGTATCGCCTGTTCTATAAGTTTCATATGCGATAGCACCACGCACGAATGTCATAATACTAGACTTTGTAACAAGACCGGTTGGGTCTGGCAATTCTGTTTTACCAGTTTCATATTGCTTCATGATAAAATCTGTAAGTTTCTCATCCATTATATCACACCAACTTTCATTTGTCAAGAACAAATTTTATTCATTTCAATAAATTTTTCACAAGCCCATCCATTTAGAACTGGTACTTCATCACAGTTGTAACCCCACAATCCAGTTTCACGGTCATAGCAATCTACATGACAAAGATAATCACCGATTTTGAAATAGGTATTAAGCATACGTTAATCCTCTACATAATATGTTTCACATACATCTTGTACATCATCTCTATTCGATTTAATATCTAATGTTGCATATGTTGGATTTGCGCCTTCATATACAATTTTTAGTTTGCAGTCAATCCCAAGATTTTTCATCACAGACTGAATCTTCTGAAATGCCTTACCAAGCAATTCTTCCCTGAGCTGATATTCTTCCAATGTTTTCGCTACCATAATTTACTCCTTACCAATCAGCATTGATTATAATTTTATTGCCATCAATACGAGCTGATTCTATCAGCCGATAGACGCAATCCATATGCCACAAACCTTCAAAATCAGGTCGATTGACAAATTTGCTAAGCTCATCAACTTGTTTGTCGTTAAGTGACATATCTTTACCGTACATAGGTTGTGAATACGGTTGTCCTTTTACATATGGCTTATAATAACCAATAGATTCGAGAAATTCATACCACCAACTACCGCCACCATCAACTGTATCAACGGCTCGATATGTAACCAATTCACCGCAATGTGGACAATAAATTGGCTCTGCACGACTGATTCTAATGTCTAGCCCCATATATTATCATCTCCATTCATTTGATAATTGGATTATACCATATAAAATTAGATTTGTCAAGCATCTTTGATAAATTTATTTTCAATAGCAACCCACTTTTTAATCTGGTCATCTACTCGCACCCATTTGCCATAACAATTCAGGTCTGGGTCAAAATACCAGAGTCCATAATAGTTTAGATGCGCCTCGTTGGTAATATTGCTGAATGGATTATCATAACCAATCCAACCAAACAAACCCGTAACAAACTTTACATCAGAATCATTACCTACTGTAAATACCGCCAAATCGCCTAGTTCATCATGAACAGCCTGCACATTAAATTTGATTTCTGTCCCATCTTCTCTATAAAATCCAAGACAACTTCCTTCGCGCTTCTTTACATCTTCATACTGACACACATACTCATGGCAATGCGCCTCATACTCATCATCAAATTCTGCGCCGCAATATTCACATTTATAAATCGTTGTTTCAATCATTTGAACAATTCCTCCATTTCTCTAGCATTGTATTTTCTATTCTTCACATATTCAACTCGACTTTTGAATTTGCCCCAATCTGCACTACGGATATTATCGTCAATCAATTCACGAATAAAAATCTCATCCTTATATTTGCGCCGTTCGAGCCGTAAATCATGTAGCAACTTATATATCTTATATCCATCTCTTGCATTGTATGAATTGAACTCAATAGCATGAAGCACATCTTGAATTTTATTCTCTACTTCTTGCAGTTTATATTCGACCCATGTCGCCCTTGCTACAAGCTGGTCATGCAGGTCACAGAACGCGCCAATTTGCGCCAATGCTAAATCATAATTGACCAAATTTGAATTGTTAAACTGGTCGAAATCGACGGGTTTAGATGGTGCATCAATCTGTTGCACAAAATATCCAAGATTGCGCATTTGCTTTGGTAAATTAGCAAGCGCATTATCGGCTTTGGTTTTATCATTGAATTGAAATGACTCGCTTAATTCAGTTGTTGGAATCCATTGCCCTATGGCATTATGCATGAGATAGTATTTATTGTTATAGAGTACATACATGATTATCGTTTCTTTCTTTTAGATTTACGACGTTCGGCTCGATTTGGAGGAAATGAGACACCATTTGGATATAGATAATCCTTCAATGCTAAAGTAAAATCGTAGAAGGATATATCGTATGGTAAATTTAATTTGTCACACCATCTGTTCCACCATTCATCGAATCCTATAGTCCATGTGGCTGTTTCGTCATCGCCGAACGATTCCAAATATTCAAAAATCCTATCGTTCATTTAGCACCTCATCCAATCCAACAAAATACGGACACTTCTTCGTATCTTCGCAAATGTGCTTATCTTCACCAACTTGACATACCCAACTATGAAATTCCATATTCCCTTCTTGACGGCAGTTGCGGCATTCATATGGATAATTAGGCATTTCATTTACTATAATTTTCATCTATATGTCTTTCCTTTAACTTTTATAAAATGTGAAAATCTGCGGTATTTGGTTAAGATACCCAATAAGCAATAGAGATTATACCAGATATAATAATTGCAATAATTGGTAGCATAATCAATCCAAGCCAATTTCCATTTTCAAGTAACGTCACACCAAAAGCTAGTGTCGCAAACGCAAGAGTGACTAAAATCATTACAAGAAAAATCCATAATGTTCGCTTCAAAAATCTAATTATGTTATTCTTCATCTATATTTCTTTCCTTCTTCAATCAGCTTAGAAATTTCATCTGTGCATCTCAATACACGTTGTTTCCACATAAATTCACCCACATCTCGTTTTCTAAAAAAGTCGTACTTGCCAATAGAATCAAACAATAACACGATGTCCTGTTCGTCAATATCCAGACATATTGATCTATTAAATTCATCAAATTCAATTCCAATTCGATACGTCTTATCAATCATTTCGTTGGTTGGGTACATACAATATGTAATTCTTCCAGTTCGATTATGTAACTTGACATAATCTCCAGCATTAAATTGATACTTATTTGTATTCATATCTTAATCCTTTCCAATATACATAACATCATATTCAATATTGTCAATTGTGTGATTCAATTCTATATATTCCTTTCTCACATTTAGAATACCAGAATGTCAATTCACCAATTTTCGAGCCTTCTTTAAGAAATCCAAATCCACCAATCACCCAATTGACATTAACTGCACTAATTACATCCATTACAATTTTGATTTTGTTTGTAAAGCATTCTAGCATATCTGGTTCTGGATTACAATCTTCAAGATAATCAGCATATGCCCATATATCAATATTACTATGAGTATGCAAAAAGAAATATTGAGGTGCATTCATTCTCAACGTAGAATCAACTAAGAATCTACCAATCTCAATGTCATATTCATCATATACATATCCTACGCCAGAAATAGAAATGGGAACACCAGATGAAGCAGAAATTTCAACACTCATATATCAATACCTTCTTTCAAATTTCCCAATAGAATACGCGATATTGTTTCTTTATCTCTATCTGAGCAATCGCCAAATTGCATTACGGAACACCATAAAACAGGACGTTTAATTCTCCAGTTATTGCGTTTTGAATATATTACAACAAACTCAATCGGAATACGCTTATCCATTCTAACTTTGAATCCATTCCGTTCCACTTCTTTATCATCATGTTTCATATTAAAAATAAATTTGCCCATTGGCTCACCTACATATGCAACAGGCTTAATTCCATTACAATAGGCTTGAATATATTATAATTTTTTATATACCCAATCTTTATGTATCATATAGCCGCCCCAAATATCATAGTCATCAGCAAGAAATTCAATCATAATCCACACCTCCTTTTCGATTTCACGGTTCAATTATACCATATTCATTTACTTTTGTCAAGAGAATATTTGCCCATTCTGCATTTTCATCTTCAGAGAGATAAAAGAACTTATGGTTAGCAATGTTTCCCCAATATTCCTGAGCCTCATGCCATTCACTATAGCCATATGCAGGATTATAGAAATATAAAATCGGCTTGTCTGTTACAAATTTACCACCATAGAATATATCCATTACAGCATTCTTTATTTCATCATATGCTTTTTTATCCTGCTTATCCAAATTTTCATTCCAGCCATCGTATCTATATGCCGATTTTACTTCTGTAGCTGACAGACCATCTTTCAGCATTGCGCTAAAATAACACTGAGCAACAGCCAGCTTGCCTTCATACGGCTCACCAGCGGCCTCACCACCTACTACACATTCAACAAACCATGTTTCATATTCAGTTAGATGAAACGGTGGCTCATAGGCGATAGTAGATTCTGATTCCTGTTCTTCAATCTGTGGTTCAGTTACTACAGTATCCATAACAACCACATCATTATCTTGTTGATATTCAATTTTGGTTGTATCAATTGGTTCACATTTAATCCATTTAACAACCGGTTCAGATTCGCGCCGTTCATCCATCATCGAATTGTATTCTTGAATCTGTGTATACACAAATCCGCCACAAGCTGTAAATCCAACTAATGCCAACCCAATTCCTGCAATCATATATCGAATTTCATTTTTCATTGTCGATTCTCCTTTTTCAATCTCTGCCTCTGTATATGTATATATCACATTTAATTCTATTTGTCAAGTACAATTTTCAATTTTCATTTTCTGAATAGGAATATTGATTTTCAATTTCTAACTTGTTTTTCATTTTCGAAAATCATTTTTCATTTTCTAGCCCGTGCATACATAGATATTTATATACATATCTATCTGCACATACATTTACATATTCATATGCAGATTCATCTGCATCATCATGCATATAAATGATGTAGATAGATGTATTTATAGATAATACGTGGCTTTGTGTCTATAAATATAAACGCCACATTTACTTTCATGCACATATCGGCAAACATATTAGCACCAAAGTCAATGTCATTCACATTTTTCATATGAATATATGTGAATATTCACACATTTTCCCAACAAGTTTATGTATTGATTTGCCGCTTTTTCTATTTAGACATATAGATATATACTATTATCATCAGTCTATTACATGCACACATTATTTTGTATAGATATAATGCTTGATTGTCAACTATGGCAGAATCGCCGCAATTAGCTGTATTGCACCATCTGCGTCTCACTATGCCAATTTCAACGCAATCTCATATACATACTAGACTCGGCGCAAAAGTCCGTTGTACGTCATCAGAGCCGCACCGCCACGATTATATGTAGGCATATATTACTGGGGAAAATCTGCATAGCTTAAGCCGCACACACACATGAGAAAAATCTAGTCGATTTTTTCGCGCCGAGCCAGTGTATGTACTGTATATAGTTGGGGAAAATGTAAAAAATTGTAAGGTCACATATACGCGAGGATTTTTTGCATCGATTTATTGCTTCATTTGAATAAAGTGTATCTGGGAAAATATGATAATTGGAAACCACTGGCAATTTAGTTAAATGTCTCTAACTCATGGCCGACTTTCCCCTCCTCATAGGTGCTTCCCTAGGTCACTTTAATTATAGCAGATCGTGTGCCATATGTCAACAAAAAAATTTGTACAAAAATAAGCCACCCATTTTAGGCACATTGTACAATGCTCTTCTGGCGGCTTTGGCGGCTTTATACGGCGCGAACTATGCTAGAGCTATAGAAAACATAGGGAAACAAAGAAAACCCGTTAACGTCTGTCAACGGGCTTGTTGCAATATGTATCAATAGCGCACTGGCAATCTTTCTTTGTGCGATATTTTCCGAAACATAGCAACTTGGAAAATTTGCGTTCTTCTGTATTATAAACACACCACCATAATCTTCTATCAATCGCAGTTCTTTTCATTGGTATAAATTTGTCCATTTTATTTTACTCCTTCCATTTCTCAACCGCTCAGCGCCTTGCTACGGACTTTCCAGCGCGTCCGGCTATGTTTACTTGTCTTTTCTGTTTGTGGCGTGGTGGGCTTGCTATGCCGTCTTAAGATAATTCAAACTTGACAAGCTCCACAGCGGCCGCGTGTAGCTGAGACGGCACGCTTGCGATATAGTCATATAGCTCCGCCGGGAGCAAATCACAACCTACCGCCATATATCCGGCGCGCTCCGTCCAACGTGTATAAATATGGCACTTGTCACAATGGCGGCAGTCTCCACCACATTTTTCCAATTTTCTTCCAGCCGTTTCTAACTGTTTGATCTGTTTTTTCGTCATGGTAAAATCCCCCTATCATTTAACATATTCAAAAGTCAATTTATCATAGTCATAAATCGTAACATATTTAACAGGAATTGACGCGATTTCAATATGTTTTACGTTGTGTAAGTAATTTTTTAGCGCCTTTTGACTGGAAAATTTTGTGGTAGTGAAAAGATATTCCCCGTTAACATAGCAACGGATTTTCCTATTTCTTTCCATGGTAAAATCCTCCTCTTATTTATAATTTTTTACAATAAATTCCATTGCTTCTTCTTCCGTGTCAAATATTTTGACTCTGTTTTCCCAATTTTTACAAGTGTAAGGATTTCCCGCCCACGCTATAAAATAAGTTTGTTTAACGCTTCTACAATGATCTTGTAACATTCCGATATATCCATTTTTTGTATGGATGTAATACGTGTCAAAATAAGCGTTCCCTTGTCTGTAAATCTTTTCCATGGTTATTCTCCTTTACAATTTCTAACACTCTGTACCCGCTCGACCACCTTGTAAAAAAGTGGCAGAATTTCCGGGCGCGGATACTTCATTTTGCAAAATTCCTTATACGTCGCAGGCTGACAAGCACAAGCCGCGATATAATCTTGATCGTTATCTATGTCATATCCCACGGAGTCGGCCAGACGTTGTAGGGATAATAATTTCTTATCCCAAAATTTTACAGTATGTTTCATTATGTTAACCTCCTAAAATTTTACAAATAAGCGCAGGAATCCAAAACAAGCTGGAAATTGCTACCAGACCACCTAAAAACTGGAGCGTCCAGTAAATGGGATTTAAACGGCGTTTGCGTCTTTTTTGCATGGTTTTGCCTCCTTACTCAATAATGACGCTTGTGCTATCGGTATACAAATAATCATAGCCCTGACGGCACCACGCCGCCCCGTATGGGTAAATATATTTATCAGCATATCCAGCAAAAGACGGATTTAATTTTCTGCGTTCACGTTCGGCCCTTGCAAGCTGGAGCGCTTGTGCGCGTGTAATACGTTCTGCGTCTGGATAATCTTGTAAAAAATCTTCCGTTGTAAATTTCTTACAATAGCTAGGATTTTCTGGATAGTATCCAGCATCGGTTGTGTAAAAAAGCTTGTATTGATTGCCAAAATCCCCGTGTACTACAAAATATTTTCTTTTTTCCATTGTAATTTCCTCCTTATTTTATCTTAAAAAAATGTTATGGGGTGCCGCTTTTTTATGGAAAACGGCCTAGAAAACCGCTTGTTTTATTCCGCAAAAAGATTTTTAATTTCTTCCAGGTCTTTTTCCGGTATGTTGGAAATGACCCACCCGTGACCGTATTTATAGGGCTTTCCGTCCGCTTTACGTGTTCCGATCAAATCAGCAGTTAACGGCACTTCATACAGTCCGCAATTTTTTAGCATTTCACAAACTTTTTTATAGTCATATTCATTCCCTTTAACTTTCCACTCCGCAACAGCTTTTTCTTGTTCTGGCGTCCCAGCGTGCATGCCGTTCAAATGATATTTTTTCCAAAAAGTATAAATTTTTTGGAAAAGAGGCGTTTTAATATATTTTGCAATGTCATCAAGATTTTGACCGCCGGAACAAATATCAGAATGGCGAGAGTTCCAGATGCTCCCACTCGCAGAAAATTCAATATATTTATTATTATATTTTTCGGTAAAATTGCCAGCCTTATCAAATACTTTTTCTCCGCCTTTTTCTTTCAGACAAATAGTCACGTCAACGGCGCAATCTTTCCGGCCTCTGTTCATATAATCGATTTTACCAAAATTAAAAGTTTTTTCCATTTTTTGTTCCTCCTGAATTTTTTGTTTGGTTGTTTATCGTGCCTTAAGTATAACCGATATTTTTTTATAATGTCAATCGGCATGTTGTACAAATTTTAATTGGTTTCTTTGTTTATTTTTTTATAGTTTGGCGGGATTGCTCCCGCCTTGCTAGTTACTGTCTATCAATCCATTCTCTAGCGGCTTTTTCGGTTTCTACCTTTGCTATAATTTTACCGCTTGTGTCTCGAATGTAATAGACGCTTTCGGATTCCTGAATTAAGAATCCTTTGTATTGTTCTTCCGTTGTTCTCACCTCCCTTGCATGGTTATATGATACAGCACGACACCGGAAAAGTCAATATAGCAGCTATAAAAATATTGCACAAAAAAGCGCGGCTGATTTTATGCAAATTGACGAAGGATATGGACATAAAAATCCCGGCCAGCTATGACGGCCAGCCGGGAAAAACTATTATTTTTGTTTGCGCCAGATATTATAATCGCTTGCACTCATAATCTTGTAACCTCCGTCCACTTTAACAATCACTTGATCTCTTGTTGCTGCCTTGCTTGCATAATAACGGGATGCATACAAACCGGACTTCTGATCGTAACCCTTGCAATATGTCATTGTAATAACCTCCAGATAATGTATTATTGCCTTGTGGCTTGTTTATAATATAGCAGACTATGCGCCATTTGTCTATCTTTTTATAATGTTTTTTTGTATATTTTAATATATGGTTATTATATATATTATATGTATATGCGATCAATTTACTACAATGTTATTGTAAGGCCACTGGAGCCGTTTTAAGTAGTTTTCAGGTCGAGCCGTGTTTTTATATGCCTGATCTTTTTATTCCGTTATACAGTTTTTATACAGTTTGATTATTCATTGTTTTGATAGTAAATAGCTATGATATACACTTAGAAAGTTAGAATATACTAGAATTACATAGATTATTGTATAGATATGATATGCATATACTACATATTTATTCATTTATTGCTTATTGGTACAGTGTCTTAATAGTTATATAGATATATTATATCGGTATAATTATCTATATAATGTACTGATTATAATAGTTACAATATTGTAACTATGTATTACAAAGTAGTAACAGTATTTAAATATCGATATAATAGTATTGAATATGGTATCTTGTGTGGTATATTAGATGTTATTGTATGTTATAGTAGTTGGTATGATATAGATAATGGGGTAAATGATAGTAAATAGGGTTTATTGCATGGAGTAAATATGGTTTACCAAAAAGCGTGTATCAGGTAACACGTACGCGAGTATCTAATTTTTTGCAATCGATTTTGACAACAGAAATTTTAGACTATTCTAAAAATCCGGAAAAATCAGTCTATAATAATAGGAATCATTCCTATTATAGCCCGATACGCCGGCAAAGTGCTATTTTCAGGCGTTTTTTAAGATGGTAGCATTTTCCAGTACGGGGGCTAGGATATGGATGGGAATGGTAGAAATGGAAGAAATTGGCATTTAGCACAACAAGCTACATACCATGTAATCACATCATAAATTCATATAACCCACGCATCACTATTTAGCAACAATTCACACAACCCGTAACAGATATTATTTTCCCCATCATAATAATTTACAATTTGTTAACAAATAGATGATTAGAATATGGTATAATTAGATGATGATAAAAAAGTTGTACAATCGCTGATACTAATATAATACGTTAGTATTATTATAGTGTCACGCAATGTACAAAAATTTTACATCAATGTACAAAAAAATAGAAAGGAAGAAAATATGCCAAGCAAACCAAAATACCTGCCATCCAACGAAGATAATAAATTAATTGACGCTCTTATCAAAATAGAAGGGCGCGAATTAAAATATCCAGAGTTATGCAAGGCGCTTGATATTCCAACCAAATCTGGCAACACTAAGATATCTCAACTAGATAAAGTTCGGAATTATTGCCAACTAGATACTCTAGAACATCCCACCCGTTATATTGTCCAAGAGGTCTATCCTGAAGCAGATGCCCTTATCAATGAGCTAGATAAAGATTCCTATCAAGCCGCATTTGAAGCCGCTCTTTATCAAATATTTCTAAAGACAAACTGCGCCACTATATATGCGTCAACCAGCAATTTGCTCAGGATGTTCCAAGAGGTTAATGATAATTTCAGCTATACATATAGCCAAGCCGTAGAAAATTCAGAGCATTATGGATATATGAGCTTAGTCAATGGCGTTGTTTATAATATCCTAGCTCAATGGACTAGGCGCAAATTGCTAACCATGAAAAATCGTTATGTCATTGATCTAAATAGGGGCTATCGTCTCTATAAACAACGGCGCAACCCAGAAGGAAAAGAAACGTGGCTCGAAACATATGATGTGCCAGAAGATAGCATAGATCATCAGACCTGCTTATCCATCTATTCTAAAGCCGTCAATGAGATTATGCCGCCAAATTGGGGCAAGGTCATAGATAATAGGGTCTACAAGCCATATGTGTCAACAGAACAATATAAGGCGTTTGAAGCACGACTTGCACAATTAACCCAAGAGGCATTTGATGGTGAATATGTCAAAGTCAAAGAGGTTTATATCATCAAGCCAGCCACAAAGGAATGGATTGTCAATCGGCTATTAGATGTCTATGAGCATTATCCTAGCTTTGAGAAAATCAATAAAGAAGCGTGTGCGAAGATTATTCAGACCAGCCAGCTTAGTTGTATTACAGGCAAACAGCGGCGCGAATTTGTTGACATCAATATGGACAATAAGCAAAGCGATAAACTCAAGGATTTAGTTGCTAGTGAAAAGTGTAATCAATAAAAAATCTGCCCCAATTTATTCCCTATATGTATAGGGTCTTTGGGGCAGATTTCATTTTATTCTACTGTATTACAAGTTGAACCTTCATCATAAATGAACGGTGGGTTGCCTGTGTTCACATATGTTAATCCATTGTACTCGTATTTTTGACCAGTACAAATTTTGGCGCTTCTCCAATTTGTCACAAATTGCTTATATTTACATCCTAGCGTCGTTTCTACACATTCAGGCCAATTTGCATTTTCTCTCAATTGCTTATATTCTGACCTATTCTAAGTCTCAATAGTTGACGTATATCCACTTGCCATATTACCAAAATGCACCTTCATCATAATCTTCAAATCTCCTATTCCATGCTTCAGCGGCTTGTTCTTCCGTGTCGTAAATATATACACCACCCAAAATCCCGCCATCGCACTCATAGCTTGCAATCGGACATTCCGGGTTTTCCTCGTGAGCATGGTGAAGCATAAATCCAAGCCCACTATAGGGATGTTCTCTATATGTCTCATCATGCAGATTCCCTTCGTCATCGCACAAAACAATGCTAACTTTACCTCCGCAGAATGGGCATAGCTTCAACTTAGTCATCCTTCTTGTCCTCCTCTACACGCGACTTAAGCCATTCTTTGATTTGCATTGCGTAGGAGCAGCAAAGCTCGATATCGGGTGATTCCTCATGAAACGCGCTTCGTACATTTACATACGTCGCAGAGCTTGTGGGGTTTATTTCCGCCCCACAACGGTCACATACTCGTTTTGTTGCCATCTTTCTCATCCTCCATTTCAATCCTTCTTATCAAGTTTATTCATGTAATTTTCAATAATTTTATTAGCTTGGTTTGTTATATTAACCAATCCACCAAGCCCAACAACGATATTCCACTCATTTGTGCCAATTTGATAATAGTCATGTCCGGCACATTCGATTGGCTTGATTTCTACATAATCTTGATTGATATATTTCATTCAATCAATCCTTTCAACAATCAAACTCAAATACGATGCGCACATCATCCTCTGTGCCACCATCTGGAATAAGTCGCCTCAACCCTTCCATCGTTTCATTATAGAACCAATCCGCGCATTCTCTATAGGTGATTGGCGCAAAATAGCAAGCAGTATAATATTGTTTTGATTCGTCTCTTAGATATTCACCATTGATTAAATCAACCATTTCTGGCTCGGTCAATTTAACAATGTTGCATCCCCATATATCACCACTGTAAGAATTTGGTTGTTTACCCTTCATGATATAATCACGATATGTAGCTTCATCAACATAGCCGTATTTTCTATGCAGCTGTTCCCAATCATATTCGTGCAACTCTCTCAATGTAAGCCAAGAACCATAGCCATATTCATCACCAAACAACACATCATTTTTAGACATATCGTCAGGATAACCCTTTAGATTGGCAATAGGATTGAATCTTTCCCCGGTTCTACATCCAGCAAATCCTTCACCATTTCTAACTCCTGCAAGAATGGCAAACAAGTTATAATTGCGACTATCGTCAGGTTCGCTCATATATTCTTCCATAGCCCATTTCTTGTTTGAAGCTGGGTCATAATATGGATTCTTGAATACTTTAGCAGTTGACATTTCCCACACACCATTACGCCGCACTTCGGCAATCATGTTAATATCAGTTCCCATCTAATCAATCCTTTCTTCAGCAATTCCATCAGCCGTACTATAGCAAATATGCTTAATTCCCAATTCTTTTATATATTTCATACAAGCAGGACATGGACGCGCCATTGCTTTATTACCATTTGCATACTCACGATATACATACAGTGTTGATTTGCTAAAATCAATATCCAGATATTTTACTTTGCTCAATGCCCTGATTTCGGCATGGAGCGAATTTACCACGCCGCTTTGATTTGGGTCAAATTCACGCTCTGCATTAAGCCGCTTTTGCAACGGGCTTGTTTTGGTACTATTGCATCCAGTAGCCAGCAATACGCCCTTATAGTACAGAGCTGCGCCAAGGTGGTATCTTGGAAATTCAGATTCTTTGCTTGCCCTACAAGCCGATTCAATGCCGCGCTTAGTTCTCTGGTTCATCTGGTTCTTTGTGTTCCTCATCAAGCCAATCAATCCAGCATTCCGTACATGATTTGATAATGTCAGGACAATGATAATGAGGACATGGCTTTGACATATTTGTAATAGTTTGTTCTTTAGATTGGTTCATCAGCCATTCACGATTAGTCATTCGTTCACCTCACTTTTAATTAAATATTTGTGGCATTTGCAGATAATATCAATAGCTCTTTGAGCTGGAAAGAAATTAGCAGAATTATCGTCAAAAATACCATACTTCACAAAATTCGCTTCATCATCTGCTTCAGCTTTTTTAAATGCCTCAACCGCATCATCAAGTTTGATATAAATAGCCATTATTCATTCACCTCATATCCCAATTCAATCAACGTCATAATAGCATAATTAGCCATATCAAGCAACGTGTCCTCAATTTTTTCATCTTTTACCTGAGCATCATGTGATACAGCAAGTGACATAAGTCGATTCATCTTATCACTAAGCCGAGTCACAGCACTGATGATGCCGAGTTTTTTGTATGTGTCACCAAATGAATCACCATAGTCATGATTTTTGGCTTTATATACCTGATTTAGCTTCTGACAGATTTCATAGTGCCGCGCCACTTTTGACTCAATATGTAACTTTAGGTCATTGGGCTCTTTGTTGCAACATTTAGCCTCAATATTTTCACAAGCTGCTGGGTCTAGCTTTTTATACCAGTTATAGCATTTGTTGAGCATATCTTCGTCCATTTCATCAAACACACAACCATTGCTATCTGTAAAAACATCTACTTGTTCATCGTATAACTTTCTTAGTTCACAAGTGTCGCATTTATGGCATTCCTGACAATATTCTTCAAGAGCGTCAATCATCATTTCAGTGGTCATATTTATTCATCCTTCATCAATTATTTAGTCATTCAGCATAACGTTCTCAATGTTTTCATACATTGTCCAATCTTCATCGAGCTTGGCTTTGATTGGTTTGAATGGGCGATATTCAATTCCGTCTTTTTCTTCATACCGCCAGTCACAATCTAGGCAAGCCCATACATCAATAGGCGGCAATGTACAGATACAAGTATGGTAAATATCGCCACCACACTTTGGGCAAGTATAGATAATCATTTATTTATCCTCCTCATCTAGCGTTCTATTAGCTAACACAATTTCTTTTGCTTCTTCATATGTCAACACATCATCAAACGTATGACCAACATCTTCAATTATTGAGTCAAGAGCATATCCACCCCATCCATCACCAACATCAATACCGTCTGCATTGAATTTAAGAAATTTTCTAAATGTATCATACCATCCTAAACACCAGTCTCTATCACCGCATTGTTCGCAGTATAAGTCGTGTGGTGAGATATAAGCATCACTTGTATAATAACCGCCTAGATGGCTTTCATAAACATAAGCTCCCATAATTTATTCATCCTCCTCATTTTCATCACAATTTTCATCTACAAAATGGACATCTACATTGAAAATTTCTTTCAGAACATCAATAGCTTCTTTTGGCTCGATGCGGAAAAATTCTCTATCTGTGTTGACCCGCTCTTTGTCGAAATATTTATGGATATTATTTTCCAGCTCAAAGCAATCATCACTGAATACAAAACAATGAGCATGATATGGTTCTGGCAAGCTGCTTGAGCTAAGTTCACGCACTCTTAATGCAGGATTCAATCTTCTAGTGCAACCGAGCTTTACCAATCCGGGCAAGCTTGGTGAACTAATTACATATAGCCAACCAGCTTTGCTATGTGATTCACGATAAGCAATAGAATCGAGCCGCTTGTCAATACTAGCTAATTGAGATTTAATTCTATTACGCTCATCGTCTGTTAGCGCTTTATCAAACGCAATATTCATTGCTTTCTTTTCTTCAAGCAATTTAGCGCGTTCTCTAGCAATATCAGCAAGCAACTGTTCCTGTTCTTTTAATCTGCGCTTTTCTTCACGGATTCGCGCCTTTTCTTCTTTCTGTTTAACCTTAATTGCTAAGTTGATATATAGCATATCAAGCCGCGCCTTTACATATTCAGCATTGAGCGCCAATCCGACTTTATTTGCCTTAGACTGATAAGAATTAAATTTATTCTTAATCAATTCTTTGCTCTTAGCAATATTGCTTGTTGTTATGGATTTTTCTTTGTTGTCAATATATTCTGACATAGCATAGCACAATCCGCGCCCATATACATCCTGCATTTCTTTACCGCGCCTAGCAGAATCATTGAGGGTATATCCTTGCTCAATGCGATATAGACCAGTATTTACGACAGATTCAATTTTGCTTTGTAGCTCATAGCGTTTATGCTCAAGTTCATCTAGTGAATCTTGATAATATGGGATATTATAATCCTGCATTTCTTCAATGGTATGGATTTTGCCATTTAGAGCATTAAGGACGGATTGAGCTTCTTTTGCGGCGATTTCGGCACTTTCTGCTGATTTACGGCTTTTTTCTTCTTTTGTTTCAAGAGAATCAATTTCCTTATACAACTCTTGAATCTTAAAGTCTAGTAAATCGATATAATGCTCAAGTTCTTTCTTCTTCTTGTTCATCTTGAAAATCTCGAACACGCCTAGCCGCCTCCTTGCTAAAAATTTTATCTATATGCTTATCAAAATCCAATGGATTATTGCTCTTTGCTAAAATTTGCTTGGTGCTGGTATTATATAGCTCGAATTGCCCATTGCCGCAATCGTTGATAATCCAGCCTGTATCGCCATATTGGACTACGGCGTTAATTTTCTTTGTTCTTGGCATTTATTTCACCTCATATTGCAATTATATCACAGCCATTTGCATTTGTCAAGCATAATTTTTGGCAAATTGATTTTTCCCATCAATTTAACTATTATCTACGAATGTATATGAGTAGATAATAGTTAAATTGTAATTATATATTATTATATATACTAATAGATATTATAACATAGAAAGTATGTAATGTCAATAGAAAAATTTTTTATTTTACCACTTGACAAAGTGATGAATATATGGTATAATATAGTAAATAAGTAAATACGTTAGTATTTACTTATACATTGTTTCTTTCTTTTGGTTCTTTTCTTTCTTAGAATTTATAGATAGGAGATAAATATGGAAAATAATAACGTTGTATATAAGCACACTAACTTAGAAAATGGATTGGTCTATTATGGGATTGCTGAAAATTATGTAACAAGATGGAATGACGGCTTTGGATACCAAACAAATCAGAGATTTTGGAAAGATATAGTAAAATATGGATGGAAAAATTTTAAGCATGAGATACTTGTGGAAAATCTAACTCGCGATGAGGCAAAATTTTATGAAGGTATGCTAATTCAAGAAACAGGCTCGTATCTTCCTGAGAACGGATATAATCAAAGTCTTGGCGAACATATGAATTATCGAGAAGTAACACCTGATGATATTAGAGATGACATTATTAGAACACAAAGACCAAGAACTGGGCGTGCAGGTACACCAGTTGTTTGCAATGGAAAGACGTATTTGACGATTGCTGAATTGTCCGAAGAAATCAATGAAGATGCTGGTGTGCTTGCTCAGATGCTAAGTCCTGCTTGCACAAGAAAAAATGTCTAAAATTTATGAAGATATGGGGCTTAGATATGCTACAGAAGATGAAATTCTTGCCTGTGTGAATGAGCGAATGGAAAGAGATATCTTGGGTTGACAAATAATCAAATATATGATATAATAGCATTAAGCTCAAGGAGGTGGTAAGAAATTGTGGAGCGAAATGAGCTATAATTGGTATGTATCGGAAGATACAGAACCAGAAGTATGGGATGATGAATATGAGCCAACTGAGCGTGACTGGGCGCTTTGGATATATGGTAGTTCAGAGAATGAATTAGAGGTGATTTATTAAGTGCCATTAACAGAGTTCTGTTATATACCTTCTGTGGCAACAGATGCTTTTTATACACCAGATGAACAAGTAATACATAATCGACTTGTCAAGCTATATGCCTTGAGAATGCGCGAGAAGGATGGTCAGAATCGAAAATGGCGTGTTTCATCAATTAACCGTGTTATCAAGAAGCATAAAAATGAACTTGTTAAATTGTTGAGAAAATCGCTTGAAGATAATATTACAAGAGAACTTAATCCAGATGCGGTAACAGATAAGACGATTATTAACCTGTTCTGCTCTGAGTTGACTCGTAGTCTTGATATTAAGACATTTGAGCGAAGTGATAAAATTATTATTGTTAATGTTTTCTTCTTTGAGGTATTAAACAGCATTATTCACAATGGGTTCAATTACAACGGGGAACATTATATTTTCTACTCATGCGGCGCTGGTATGATACGCACAAAAAGATTTATGGCCGTTCGTGAAAAAGATTATTTAGCAGTTGAACAAACGCTTATGTGTGGGCTTACTATTGATTCAATCAATGCTCTAGGCGGTATGAATGAAAATAAACTATTGAGCTATAAGAGTCTAATGGCATCTGCAACAGATAGAATTGACGATTTTGATATAGACCGCTGTATCGTAGTTGACGACTTTGAAATGCCTGTTATGGCTGAGTCGGATTTTGTTGATTATACGGATTATAGCATTACGCGTAAAACATCAGAGACAATTATAGCTGAAACTGACGGTTGGGGAATGTGTTGCAAGCCCGGATTTAAGACACAGATTGTTCGTGCGCCTTGGATAAAAGGACTAGTGTCATACTTTGATTTTAGGGCATGGTTAAAGGAATATTGTCCTGCCGACGATTGGACTGTAACTGATATATACGGAAGAGAATGGAATATTATTGTGGATGACATTCAGTATATATTAACTAAATCAATGTTTAAGTTGTATAAATTTTATCCATCTTGGCTTTGCTACAAGGCTAATTTTAAGAGTTATGGTTGTTATTTTGGATGCTGTAAAGTTGAGGAAGATTATATACCAAAGGCGCGAATCAATTATCAGATGCTTCAATCTCTAAGTGATATGACAGATAATGAGATTGAGCGGCTTATTGCCAAGACAGCAGATGAAATTGATAGTGTCGGGAGAGATTATCAAACTACCATGAGACTATTAGGCGCGACTGAATACAATCAAACAAAATCAGCCATGCAAGAAGCGTTGACAATATATCCAGAATTATTCAAAGATGCGTATAACCGGGAGTTGTTGAAACAGACAAAGAAAAGTTTGGTAAAACAAGCAAAAGGTGGCAGATTGAGAATTAACGGCAAATACCTGTTTATTTCGCCTGACCCTGTGGCATTTTGTGAGTGGTTGTTCAAAGGTGAGCAATTCCCAACTGGTATACTTGAGAATGGAGAGGTTTATACTAATCAATTCAAAGATGGTGACGAGCTTGATTGTTTGAGAAGCCCACACTTGTATCAGGAACACGCGGTTAGAATCAACAAGCGAAATGGGCTGACCGATAAATGGCTTGGCGGAACAAAATGCATATATTTCAGTGCACACGATATGATTAGTCGTATATTACAACAGGACTTTGATGGGGATATTTCCTTGGTTGTGAAGGATAAGACGTTGACAACTGTGGCAAAGCGCAATATGCAAGGAATTGTACCGTTATCGTATGACCTCAAAAAAGCACGTGGCGGTATTATTGATGCGGATAGACTGTATGAAGGTGTAAGTACTGCATATACAGGTGGGTCGATTGGCCCGATTAGTAATGCAATCAGTAAGGTAAAAAATGCTAATGGTGGTAAAATGACTGAGGAGCAAATTAGAGTAATTGCTTGGCTTACAATGAAGAACAATCAAATTATTGATTTTGCGAAAACGTTATGGAAAAGTGAGCCACCAAAAGAAATTGCAGATATTATAAAAAAATATACAAAGTCAAAATTGCCTCATTTTTTTATCTATGCCAAAGACAAAGACCCAGATACTCAAGTTGAGTTGCCAAATAATTCCACGATGAATCGTATATCAGCCAAAATCCCTACTTCTCGAATTCGATATAATAACAAGATTGGGAAATTCGATTGGACGATGTTGATAAATAAATCAGTCGATTATACTACTAGAGAAAATTCACCAATCATTGAGCGGTATAATTGGTGGATGTGGAATCAGCGCCGATTTGATTATGGCGATGACCCGCATATCAATGAGGACGATTTATATAAATATCGTCGCATAGCACAAGATATTGTGGAATATAGCAACGAGCCACTAGATGTTGTGGCAAATAGCCTAGTTGCTTATCTATATACAGTTAAAAAATCAAGCAATAAGAAAATGCTGTGGGCTTGTTTCGGTTGGACGATTGTAGAGAATTTGAGAACCAATACGGCGCAACTTAATCCAATCTGTCCCATTTGCGGCAAGCGGTTCAAGCCGCGTGATATATGTCAGCATTATTGCTCAGAGGAATGCTATAAGAAAGCAGATAATCAGCGGCGCATTGAATCGCGTGAAGCCCCACCTGTCCGCACGGGGGACATGTTAAAACAATAGGAAATATATGGATAAAATTAACTCACCACAATATGTTGTGGTAGACTAATAGGGAGACATATCTTTGAAATGAAGGGTGGTGAATGTGATGGCATACATGGCTTATAAATTTAGGATGTATCCCAATACTGAACAGGAAAATCTTATAATAAAGACATTTGGTTGTGTTCGGTTTATTTATAATAAGATGCTTGAAGATAAAATAAAGTTTTATGAATGTACAAAGAAAAGATTAAATAATACTCCCGCACAATATAAAAAAGAATATCCTTGGTTAAGAGAAGTTGACGCTTTTGCTTTGTGCAACGCACAAATTCATTTGCAAGCAGCATATAATAATTTTTTTAAGAATCCAAAGAGCGGGTTTCCTAAATTTAAGAGTAAGAAAACGGGCAAGAATAGTTATACAACAAATAACCATTCGGAAAATATAAGGATTGTAGATAAAACTATTAAACTTCCGAAACTTGGAATGGTTAAAATAAAGCAACACAGAGAAATCAAGCAAAATCAAAAAATTAAGTATGTTACCATCACAAGAAAACCATCTGGGAAATACTTTGTATCAATTTTAGTTGAATATAATATTGTTGAAAAGTCGGTAAAATTAAATAAGGAAAAATCGATTGGACTTGATTATTCAAGTCATAGCTTTTACGTCGATAGCCAAGGTGTAGAAGCAGATTATCCACGATTTTATCGAGCGTCTCAAGATCATTTGTCCAAAGAGCAAAGGAAGTTGGCTACAATGAAGAAAGGTAGCAACAATTATTATAAGCAAAAAGTAAAAATTGCTACTATTCAAGAAAAAATAGCAAACCAAAGAAAAGATTGGATGCACAAATTAAGTACAGAATTATCAAATAAGTACGATTATATTTGCGTTGAAGATATAAATTTACAACAAATGTCACAGCATTTAAATCTTGGGAAATCTACATATGACAATGGATTTGGTATGTTTAGAGATATGCTTTTTTATAAATTAAAGCAAAGAGGGAAAAAGTTCATCAAGATTGATAAATGGTATCCATCTAGTAAAATGTGTAGATATTGTGGCACGATAAATTCTAATTTAACTCTAAGCCAAAGAGTATGGACATGTGAATGTAGAAAAGTGCTTAATAGGGATGAAAATGCAGCGATTAACATATTGAACGCTGGATTAAGTATGATATAAATAAAAAATAACCGTAGGGGCTACGGAGTTAGCTTGTTGATACTTATGCTTTAAGCATATTGAGCAAGAAATTTGTTGAAACACAAATAGCCCACTAGGGAAAGGACGATATAATTGCATAAAAATAAATATCCTCGGCTTGGTAAAGCTGATATGAGCAAAGAGCTACGACGGCGTACCGGCGTTGATTCAAAAATCATTGAGCTAGTATTAAGAAATTATCATGACATTATCCGTGAGACATTACAACATGGCGTGGAGTATTCTTTGCCTGATATTGGCGTTATTACTTTCCGTGACCATCCACCAAAGCCAGCTGGCGAATATTGGAACGGTTTTCAAAAGCGTCGTATGTACTATCCTGACAGAATGGGATATTATCGGCTAGATTTCAAGGCTGAGAAGCATATGGCTAGTTATGTAAAAGCTGGCACATTGTATGGCAAAGGTCCGACTAAAGAAGAATGGGATGCTTGGGTATTAGAAAATTATCCCAACAATCCTAAGTTTGCTAAGGAAGAAGAAGATGGCTGAATATAATAAGCTGAATCAAGAATTTTACGCTTATGCTGGTGGATTGCTCAATGTATCGCCACAGACCGCCAAGAAATACTGGATAGGTTTTGTTGATACTATTATTCATATTCTTCATTTTGATGGTAAATGCCAAATGCCAAGTGTAGGCACTTTTACGCTAGAAGAATTGCCTGAGCGCAGAGTGATGTCTAAGAATGAACAGGGCGAACTTATTGAGCAAATTAACCCTGCTTGGTTTAAGATATTATATAAGTACAATGAGGATTTTCTTAATAATGTCAATGGGCGTGGTGTTACAAAGAAATATCGCAAGCGCGTCCGCGAACGTAAGTTGACACCAAATGACCTCAAGTTGATAACTCAAGCTGAAATAGAACGAACGGCAAAGCGAACATTAGAGCAAATGCAAAATGAGCGCATTGAGAAAGCAAAGCAACAGAGCTATGATGATTTTATCAATGTCATCAATCAGAAAAAAGAAGATTATGAACGGAAAAAGAAGGAAAAGGAACAGAAATTGAATGAATCTAATGAAGATACGACAAGCGACTGAGCTGCTAGATAGCAAATTGATTGACTTGCAAGAATGGACGGCTCGTTGCTTAGGTGAAGATTATAGGGGTGTTTGGTCAGAGGAATATCTACGCCGTTGTGCCGTATTTGTCCGCAATATGCTAAATAGCGCAGACAATTGTGAATCAGATGAAAAAGACGCTGAGATTCTATCACAGCTTAGAGAGGCTAAGCAGGAATTAGAGAAAGAACGTAAGAAATTGCAGAGTGAGAATATCCAACATGTTCAGAATCAGCGTCTTGATGCAAGAGCAGACTTAATTCAAGAAAAGATTGCTGAATCAATTAAGAATCTTGAGCCGTTTATCATTCGAGATTTTAATAAGTTGCCACAAATGAATGTAAGTGGACTTCTTTGTATTTCTGATCTTCATGCTGGCTCGACTTATGAAATCAAGGGCGTTTATAATGAAATTGTAAATAAGTACGATTTTGACATTATGAGGGCGCGGCTTGATGGGTTGCTTAACAAGATGTGTAATGATGACAACTGCATCTGGATTGATGATATTACGGTTGCTGTGCTAGGTGACTGCGTAGAGAATATTTTACGTACATCTAGTTTAACTAAGCTAAGAGAGCCAGTTATTGATACGGTTATCAAGTTGTCTGAATATCTAGCTGATTGGCTTGTTGAATTGCACGACCGGCTTGAGATTTCTGTCAATGTGGTGATGGTTGGTGGCAACCATGATATGTGCCGTCCGTTGACATCTAAGCCACAGTTTGAGGAAGAAAATCTAGGTAAAATCATTGTATGGTATCTACAGGAGCGACTAAAGTCAGTAGATGGAATTACAGTAGATGATTATACAGATTGTGCCATTAAATACATTAAGAACAATGCAATCATGCTTCATCATGGAGATGGCGGTGATGTAGCTGAAACAATGCGATATTTTGAAAATTTATATAATATTGACATTGACGAATGCTACGTTGGGCATTTACACCGACAAGAAATGAAGAATGCTGGCATTACTGAACTAGGTGATAAACTGTGTTGGCGCGTTGGTTCTGTATGTGGGGTTGATGGATTTGCCAAGTCTATTCGTAAGGCATCAAGACCGTCTTGTATGTTTACTACATATTCAGAAGATGGTGCAGAGTGGCGTAAAACATTTTATCTTTAATATTGACAATCAATAGATTGTGTGATATAATACAACTATGGAATTGCGGCTAATATCTGCGGAGTTAGCCTTGGCTTGGGGATGCGTCCTACAAGCCCCATAATAGAGGAAAAGTCTGAACTCTTTTCGCCGTCACAAGACGGAATTTAGAACAATCGGTAGCGTCAGTTGCAAATGGCGCTACCACCCTTAATTTGAAATCATCGCAGTAGCGAGTGTTGGTAGCGTTAATGACGTTGCCAGTATATACCACTAGATTCATTCTTTGCTAGGTGATAGCTATGGCTGTGTCAATCATGCTTGCGGGGCGATTGACCCATCTAGCAGAGTTGAATATAAGCCAGTGAGTCCTCCATTGGTTCTCAAAAAGTTGCGAATAAGAGAAGAAACATATCTATCGGATTTGCCGACTCTGCGGAGCGAGGATGAGGAATAAGTGGTTTGCCATGTCCACGTACCAATCAAAATGTGGTTCGTAGCTAATATAAATCCTATCCTAGACGATAGGCGTATAGCAACAGGTGTGTTATACGAGCGTATGAATCATATGACTCGGTTGTCTTTGAGTGATATGTGGACGTTCATCGAAGGTTTGCGGTATACCATATGACAACAATGAAAACCGTATCGCCATTAGAACGATGCAAAGGCGAGATGTGATGGCATCTAAGACCCATTGCACCATAATACCGAGCGACACGGTAAAATATGTCGCACTCGTAAAATGATAAAACATAACAATGAGTGGCGCTCGATACCGGCATGCGCTTGATAAATACCGGACATTGATGAGTCCCTAGGCAAGGACAATAAACTACCTGTCGCTACTACTCATTGGCGGCTATGAATATCCGAAAGGAGCGGGACAGCATCGACGGATGTTGCCAAACACCCCTAATGTTTGGCTAACCGCTTCAAATAAAAAATATCTTTAGGGGAGATAGAAATATGAAAGAAAAGAAAATTTATGAGGTTTATAGGTTATATTGCCCAAATACCAATATGTCATATATTGGCGTAACAAAAAATGGCGTTAAGAAAAGATGGTTGGATGGATATGGTTATCATTATCAACCAGTTATATATGGGGATATACTGAAGTATGGATGGGACAAATTTGAAAAGAATATTTTGTATTTGACCAGTTCATATCAAGATAGCAGAGAAAAAGAAAGAGAATATATTGCCATATTTAATAGTTTATACCCTAACGGATATAATATGATAAATGGTGAATCACATTATGTCATCAATGATTACGAAAATATTGTGAAGCTAAACGAGAAATACGACATAATAGAAAGTTTTGCCTCTAAAGAGGACATTACTAATAGATATACCAATAATCAAATAAGACAGATTAGAATAAATATCGGGAACTTTATAAAAGATGGAGTTCCAAGATATTCGTATGGCGGATATTGGTGTTGTAGGAATTATGTAGAAGAAGTTAAATCTAAAAGAATATTGGATGGTCGTAAGCGGAACGGTGGTATTCATAGCGGACTTCCGAAAACATTGGGTATGTTTGACCAAGACGGAAATATTATATGTGTATTCAAATCACAAAGAGAAGCCGTTAGAAATATAAGTGGAGCTAAAAAGACAACAATGCAAAGCGCCATAGATAACGATGTGGAGTACCTTGGTTACTATTGGCGATATATAGTCCAATGAAAGGAGTTATGCTCGTTGATTTCTCAGGTTTTAAGAATTATTTATAAATAAGGGAAAGGAGCGTGATTCGCCCATTGTGGCATATCTACAATAAGCCCAACTCAATGGGAACTGTTGTTTAACTGAATATTGAACCTTGACAAATACAAAGCAGCTGAGAGCAATCTTGGCTGCTTTGTCATATTTATAGGAAAGTAAACGGAACAGAAAGGAATGAGAATATGTTTTGCCCATATTGCGGCAAGGAAAAGCAAGACAGCCAATTCTATAAAAGCCCAATCAAAACGGGCGAATATATTAAGCCATGCAAATCATGCGTAACTGAGATATATAAACAAGCTCTTGAATCTACTAAAGACCAAGGCGCGGCATTATGGTCAACTTGTATGCAGACTGGCATTCCCATGAGACGTGCTGAATATACGGCTTGTCTTGATACGCTAGAAAAGGCGGCTAAAGGTAAAAAGCCTAGTCTATTTATGTTGTATCATACATACTTATCAACATCTCCTGATAAATTAACAGGCGTATGGGATAGCGATATGGAGTTGTCTAATTTCAAGGATTTGGGCGATGTAGCTAAGGGTGAAACAGATGAAGTTGCGCTTAAAGCAAGATGGCGCAAACAATGGGGCGGTGACTATGAAGATGAGGACTGTCAATGGCTAGATGATATGTTCGATAGCTATACGGCAGATATATTTGAAATGGATACCGCTATGGAAATGCGTTATCGTGATCTGTGTAAGCTAGAACTTGAACAGTATAAAAATGGTGTTAATAAAGACACTCAAGCACAGATCAAAACGTTAATGTCACTACTTAAACTTGATGATTTTAAGAGTAATCAGAAGTCGGACGCGGAACGAGCATTTGAGAAACGTATAGCTTGGGTGGAATATACTAAACCATCTGAATGTGAAGATTTGACAAGATTCGTAGATATGGTTGGATATGAAAAGGACAAGGGTGAAAAGATGCGTAGCTTGCGCAACGCTGTTGCTGGCACTAGAGATTATCCAGCAATCCCGAAGGAGGAAGCATAATGCGCTCTAGGATGGGCGGTCTTAGAGAATCATTTAAGGCTGATAAACTTCGCGCCGTATCTGGCATATCTAAAAAAATAGATAGTGCCTTAGAAGATAACATCATAGAGTGGACAACTCTATTCAGACGAAATTGGGATATATTTGCTGAATTTTATCTAGGGATTCCATTAAAACCATATCAGCGTCAGGCATTACATGAAATTGGTGTATCAGATGTGTACTTTTGGAGAGCAGGACGTGGCGGCGCAAAATCGTTTATTACTATGCTTGCGGCGGTCTGTAAATTACTATTGTATCCAAACTGTCAGATAGTTATTACATCTTCTACTGTTGACCAAGCTAATAAGATGGTCAAAGAAAAGCTAGAGAAAGAATTGATAAAAAAGTTATCACAGCTACTTTTACTATATTATGAAAAAGACTGGATAAAGATAACAAAGCCGAATGATGGATACTATGTAGAGTGTACACTTAATAATTCATCTATTACAGTTCTTGCACCAGTTGAATCCGCTAGAGGCTCGCGTTCTAATTTTACTATATATGATGAGGTCGCCATTATGAAGAAAACGGCAATAGACCAAATTTTTGACGGCATGTTGTTTCCAAGGCAACCAAATTATTTAAGCAATCCTGCATATTCTGGAAATAAGAGATGGATAGAAGAATCTAAGAGCATATATCTAACATCATCTAAGTTCAAGTTCCAGTGGTGGTATAGATTGTGGTGCGATTGTGTAACAGGATATTATGTTGATAAGCGCACTAGATACGGTATATTTGCAACAGATTTTTTTGATAATATTGAAAACGGCTTAAAAACATGGGGTGATTATCGTAGAGCTAAAAGGCAGAACGACGATATATCATTTAGGACAGAATACTTAAATGAAGCGATTGGCGAGTCAGAGGATTCTTTCTTTAGTCTTGAATCATTTAAGGAAAATCAAGTTATTACAGATGCGTTTTGCCCACCAAAACCGATGGATTTATTGGTTGCTAGTGAATTAGAAGATGACGAGAAAAAAGACGATGAAGTGCGCCTCATTGTATCTGACTTTGCTTGGACAACAACTGGCAAAAAAGCAAACGAATCGGATAATAGCATTGCTATATGTATAAGAGCAAAGTGGAAAAAAGACCATTTTGATAAATATGTAGAATATATTGAACTGCTACCAACGGCAGATGACGCAGATGGTTGTGCTGATAGGTTAAAAGAATTGTTTTGGTTGTATCAAGCAGACTATTTAGTGCCTGATGCTAGATCGGGTGGCGAAGCGGTTATGATAGCTTTATCTAAACCATATACCAATGAACGTTATTCGGCGTTCATCAATAATCATGGCCTAACTATGGCTGATAAAAAAGAATATCATGTGGCTCGACCCGATAAGCTAGATTACTATAGAGCCAATGCAGTAGACCCAAATGCTTATCCTTGTATCATACCTATTGTTGGTAGTGAAACGCTCAATACGTCTTATTGGAAAGCAACTAAAATGTCACTTGAGAATAATCGTATAAAATTCTTGATAGGGATGAGCGATAAGCAAGATGTTATTGTTGAAACTGGCGAATATTACAAATACACCGGCGAACAGATAGCAGATATACTTGCGCCTCATGGCAATACTGATTTGCTTATATCGGAGGCAGTTAATTTAACCACCATATTCAAAGGCGAAAACATTAAACTGGAAGCGCCGAGAACAGGGCATCGTGACCGTATTGTTACATTAGCTATGGGTATTTTAATATGTGATTATATTGAAAATGAATGGAATAGACAGAATCATGCTGAAGAATATGATTTAGATGACATTCAATTAGTATATTGATATTTGCCTATGAAGCGGCTACTATGTTGGTGTGTGGCTGTGGAGGTGCTATTAGGGTTGTGTGGTGAATATACTCCAAGTTCCAACTTAGGCTTAATTGAAAGCTGAAAATAAAAACACTCAAAAATATCAAACGAGCGGATAGGGAGGACAAGTAGCTCAATGAACTTTGGCATACGTTAATGAAGTCCATAATCTAACCGCTCTAATATATAAACAATAAAACAAAGAAAGGAGGTTGAAGATGCCAAAAAATAATGAAGATGTAAAGCTATCTAAAAATGACCTTCAAGACATTATTGATTTTAGTGCTGGCTTGATGGCGGTTGATAATTTTTATTCACCATTTTTGAGCAATCAGCTATTGACCAATCTAAACAATAATCCACGCTTACCTAATGCGGAGGCGGTAAAAAAGGCGCTCAATGATTACAAGAATAGTGGCGCTGATTTACAAGGTTTTGTAGAATTTGCATCAGCGTTTGATATGATTTTCAAGCGCACTCTATACTCTTATGCAAATGCGCTATCTTTCGACCTTCAGATAACCTGCAAAAACGCATATACAAAAGGCGACTATGAATCAGAGGAATATAAGAAAGACCGGCAAACAGTAGATAATTTCTTGACTAATTTTGACTACAAGAAAGAATTTTATAATGTTCTGCTAAACGTCCTAAAGCGTGACTCATATTTTACTTGGTTCAGAAAGACTAAGAGCGGCAATCGCGGCAAGATGAAGTATGCTCTACAAATTATGCCACAAGATTATTGTATGCTTACTGGATACTTTGAAAAAGGGTTGCTGTGGTCTTTTAATGTACTGTATTTTATGCAACCGGGCGTAGATATTGAGGGGTTTGACCCAAGTCTTAAAAAGACATATCTTGATGCGATTGAAAATGCGGAGCTAAATTATAAGCCGTCTGCACCACTCGATAAACGTAATGGTAGTTATGCACTATGGGCAGATGTATCACCGCTTAATGGTGCTTATGCTTGGAAATTTTCCACAGACAACTTTGCTAACAATCCATTCTTAGCACCATATGTAGCCAATGTTCTACGCAGTGATGAGGTTGGTGAGTTGCAATATAACAAAGACCTTATCTCTGCGGCTGGCATTCTAGCTGGTGAAATTAGACTATTTGATTCAGCTAAGTCAGGCACGAAGGCAAATCAATTTGCTATTGATCCGAAAACGCTTGGAGCATTTATGCAAAAGGCGGCTAATGGACTCAAGAATATTGCTAAACTGGTCGCTATGCCACTTGAGAATATCAAGTTTTTCCAATTTGAGGACAAGAACCCAAATAGCTATACAAATGAACTAACTACAACAGCTGGTATTGGTACTGGTATTAGCCGTGTTATCTATTCATCTGATAAGATGAGCAATGCTGAGCTAGAGGCGGCGCTTAATGAGGTATATCAGACTATGAAGCCAATGTATGCTCAGTTCAATAATTTCCTTGATTTCTATGTCAATCAAATGACTAGCAAATATAAGTTTAAGTTTGAGTTTGTTGGCTCTAACTATCAATTTGAGCGTGATGCCAGATTTGATAAGATGATGAAAATGGCTGATAAGGGACTTGTGCTCAATTCGTCTGCATGGGCTAGTGCTGTTGGTATGAACCCTGTTACATTTGATAGGATGCTTGCTGAGAGTAAATATACTGGATGGATTGATAAGTATTCAATGCTTATGTTGAACGCAAATACCACGGCGCAATCAAATGAAGGTGGTCGTCCCCGTCAATCAGGAACATCACTTACTGAAAGTGGCGAGGCAAGCCGAGAAACATTAGAGGAATGATATTATGATGTTATCAGAAAGAACAAGTGAAGCCCTAGATATTCTAGTTGGGCAGTATTTTCAGTTGAACCGCACGTTCGACCGTTGCGTTTCGTGGATGGAAGTAAAATTTGCTATGCCTAATGCCGCAAATATTATCCATCACAAGTTAGCGCATCTTTGGCCGCTTATGGCTGATACTGTAAGCGATTTTAAGCATCAGTGGAATATTACTACATATTATCCTGAGACGCGCGGTGATAAGCGCGAATATGATAATCTTGAGCAAATGATGGGTACTATGCTTAGAGAAACGCTTGACCTATATCAAGTTATCAAGCAGACGTATTATATTGCCAAAGAAGAAAAAGATTTTAACGCCAATGCTATGCTACAAGAGCTTATGCAGGATATGAATAAGGTTGTGGCGCAGATTATTCTATTGGATGATAAAGCCAAACAAATGTCAACAGAATATGATGAATACGACCGCCATATTGACAGTTGGGGCATTGTTGGCTTGGAGGATTATCAATGATTATCCTTGGAATCCCAAGAAATCCAGAAGATTATTTTATTGCTGATGATGCGCTTGCATGGGAATTAGATCAAGCTGGATTCTCAGCTAAATATTTAGATGATGACGCGCATTATTATAAGCGTAATGCAAAATTGCTAAAATGGCTTGAAAAGAATGGAATAAAAGAAGGATAATACGCTAGAAAGGAGGAGCTATGATTGGAAACAGTCAAGAACATTGCTGCAATTTTAGGAGCAATTCTTTCTTTAGCAGCGGTTATTACCCTATGTTGTAAACCTATTAAACTATACATTGCAAATGCTCTAAAGAAATATCAGAGCGAACAAGATGATAAATTAAAGCAAAATACTCTCAAAGCAACCCTCAAGAGAATTGAGAGTAAGCTAGATGCAACTGTAGCATATACAACTGAGGCGTGTCGTGGTGAAATAAAAAATATGTTCTACAGATATATAGGAAACAAGACACTGCCATATTATGAAAAGATGCATATGCTACAGATTGAGGATATTTATGTCAATAAGCTGCAAAAGAACCATTATACTAAGGGGCTTATTGAGGAAATGAAAACGTGGTCTGTTGACTATACTGGGGTTGATTCACAGGATGTCAATTAACCATAAATTGGCGGCTTGGGCATAGTGCTCTTTGGGCCACCGTAGACGAGATGAATGTCTCGTTATATCCTTGAAGAAAGGAGGAAGATGATTGGAAAAAACAATTAAATTTGAAGCATCAAGTATCAAGCATATTGATATGAGTGAATATGACAATGATGATTATATGGTAGGCCGGACGGCATTTTTATCAACACGTCCAAACTCGCATGATATTGTCATTCCAGAAAATGTACTTAGAGAATATGCGCCGTCAGTGCTTGGCAAATGGGTCACTGCTGAGGTTAAATTCAATGATTGTACCACGCATACTAACGGTCAGTCAATCGTTGGGATTGTGCCGAAAGAGCAGGACGTTGAGTTTGTTGAAGCGGATGATGGCTATCTTGATGCTTATGTTGATTGTATTATCAGTAAACGATATGCTAAAGAATATTGTAATGTTTTCTCAGAGGATGATGCAACGCGCTCTGTAAGTATTGAGGCTACATTCTCAATGATTGATGAACATGAATGTGATGGATTTAACATTAAAACAATCACAACTCTTGGGCGAACTGTGCGCCCATCTGTGCCTGACGCAAATATTACAATCGTTAGATTCTCAGAGGAAGATGCGGAGAGCTATTACAGTAATCTACATAAATCTGATTCTCTATCTAATCTAAAGCAATTTGTCGAAGAAAGGAAACAATCAATGGTTGAAAAGAAAACATATAAGATTGACAAGTCCAAAGAAGCCGTGTCTACGGCTGATTGGGGAAATTACGACAAGGCTTCTATGAGAGATAAAATCATGGACGCTAAGAATCGTGACACACTTGTTAAATCTGTATATCTACTTGTAGAAGATGGTTGGAAAGATGCGCCATCTGAACACCTCAAGTACCCAGTTATGATGCTTGATGGTGACAAATTCATCTATAACCGAAATGCTCTATCATCTGCACTAGCATATGCAAAGCAGAATGATGAGACTGAGGTTGTAAATAAAATTGAGGATATCTATAAGAAGTTAGACCTTGATGACGATTCTGAAAGAAAGGAGGACAAGAAAATGGCTGAAATTGAATTTAGCGCAGTTGATATTGGCGATATGTGGGGTAGACTATATACCGCTATACGTGAAGCTCGTAATTGGGAATATGGCATTCAGGGTATCTACGAGGAGGACAATAAGAAATTTGCTATCCTTGTTGATGATACTAAGAAGCTATATCGGCTCGATTTTAGTCTGACTGAGGACGGTCTTACTCTTGCAGATGAGGTTGTTGAGGTCAAACAGGAATTTACCGAGACAGATAACATTAAGAGATTTGCTGAACCTGAGAATGTTGCTGAATATCGTCTAGCTGGTTGTGACGATTGCGACGAGCACGACGATGATGAGCATGAGGAAGAAATGTCCGCAGACGAAATGAAAGCAAAGATGGCTGAACTCGAAAAGGATATTGAATCTCGTGATAATATCATCATGGAAAAGGACGCAGAACTAGAAGAACTGCGCAAATTTAAAACAGAAGTTGAGGAACAGCGTAAAGCCGCAACCGTTGAATCTATCATGGCTGAATGCAAGGAATATATGTCTGATGAGCAGTATAAGGAAATGCGTGAAGAAGGCATGGCTTGCAAGATGGCTGAGATTGATGGTTGGACAAATAAGGTCAAGGCTGTATCTTTCTCTGCTGTAAAGAAGAATGTAAAGAAAACAAATGATGGATTGTTCCGCTTTGCGGCTCCTATCAATAAGACAAATCGTGAAGATGAGGATGTTTGGACTCGTCTAAAGAGAAAATCTGAAAATATTTAATAAAAAGGAGATTATATATTATGGCTTTTCATGGTCTAGTTAATACTATGGGTATGTCCTGCACCAACATTGATGCAATGAATAAGGTTGGTGTGGCAACTTCTGACATTGATAATGGCACTCTTGTTACTATCGGTAAGATGGAACAGGCTGCTGATGGCACTGTTACCAGCTATCATTATGAGCTAACCCCTGCTACTGCAAATGCAGAGCACGTTCTACTTGTTGCTTCTCCAGAGGTTGGTAGAACTCTTGAGATGCAGATTCACAATGACCGCCGCTATTTCTACAATGTTGCTGGCGACCCTGTTGATGTAAAGGATATTCTTGCACAGGTTGATACTTTTGAGGTTGATGCTGTTGCGTTTGGTGGCACTTTCCCTGTTACTGCCGATGTTGGTAAGTTTGTATCTCCTGATGCAAACGGCAAGTACAAGGTTGGCACAACCGCTGCTCCCGCTACTGGTGCATACTTTAAGGTTGAGGGCTTTGGCTCTATTACTTGTGGTCAGGATGAGGTTAAGACCGTTATCCTCCGTTGCATCAAGAACTAAGCGGGAAACTAATTATTGTAAAGGAGAAAGAATAATATGCTAATGAATAAAGAACTCGTTCAGTTTGCCGCTGGTAATACTGAATTTTATGAAGGCGCTATGTCCTACTTCTGCGACAAGAAGCAGAGTGTCGAAAATAAGGGTCTACTTCAAGAGGCTTTTCTAGCAGAAGTTGAGCGCAAGTCTGGTGTTTCTCGTTCTGGTAATGAGATTTCCGCTTGGCTAAATAACCCCAACGTTCAGTGGGCGGCTTTTGCTATTGTTGATAGAACTATCAATGCAATTCTTCCTATCAGCATTCTTCCTCAGTTCAGTCTATTTGCTGATTTCCGTCTACAGAACTTTGGTGATATTACCAAGTTCAAGATTCTACCCGGCAGCTTCTATACTGTTTCTCTTGATGGTCGTGGTCAGCGTACTACCCTTCGTCAGAAGAAGGGTGCATCCGATATTACTGTTGCACCAAAGGGTCATATTGTCACCATCTTCAGCGACCTATTCCGTGTTCTAGCTGATATGGATAACATTGCCGATTTCATGGGTTGGCTACTTATCTCTGTTGAGTCCGAAATGTATAAGGACGCTATTGGCGCTCTTAATGCTGGTCTTACTGCAATTCCTGCTGGCGACCTTAATGTTACTGGCGCAATCGACCTTGGCAAGCTAGTCACTATGTGTGAGCTTGTTGAGGCTCGTAACGGTGGCGCTCCTGCCACTATTGTTGGCTCTGCAACTGCTCTTATGAAGGTTCTACCTGATTCTACTCTTGGCTATCGTGTGAACGTTGGTAGCGAGGGTGGTCGTATTGAACTACTCAAGGACATTGTTGGTTATGACGTTATGCGTCTTCGCAATGCTGTTGATGCTACTGGTAAGCTAGTTCTTGATGCTAACAAGATTTATGTTGTTTCTGCATCTGCCGATAAGCTAATTAAGGGCGTTATGTCAAACGCTATGACTAACACAAATCAGCATTTCGACAACGCCGATATTACTTCCAACTTTACTTATCGTAAGGAATGGGACTTCGTTTATGCTTCAGCGGCAAAAGCTGCAATTTATACTATTACTGACTAATTATATTTTGAGAGGGGTTAGAAATAACCCCTCTCTATTTATAACGGAAATAAGAAAGGAAAATAAAAGGAATGGCAAACACTACTAATACCAAATCCACAACTACACCAAAGACAACCACCAAGAAAGAAACCACGCCAACTACGCCTGTTGTTGATACAGAGAAGGAACAGCTAAAGGCGCAGCTTGCCGAACAACAGAAGCGTATGGAAGAAATGATGGCGCAGATGCAGGTTCTTATGCAAGCACAGAGCAACGCTGTAACGCCCACAAAGCCAGTCAATAATCGCAAGATTAAATTTGTTAATATGTGTACTGGTAAGCTAATTCTAAAGGGCACATCTCTATGGGAAATTGATGGACAGTTTAATGATCGCGATTTCTCAGAGACAGAGGCTAATATCATTGTCAACAATATGGCAAATGCAATTCGTTCAGGATGTGTATATATTGCTGACGCGCAGTATGTAGAGGAACATCAGCTACAGCCAATTTATGATAATCTACTTTCTGATAAGCAGATGTTAGACCTCCTTAATCACGACTATAAATATGTTCTTGATATGTATAAGACGGCTAGTGACGCACAGAAAAAGATTATTGTTGATACTATTGTATCAAAGCGTAGCAATGGCGAATACGTCGACGCAAATATTATGATTAAGCTCGGTGAGCTTTGTGGGAGAGATTTGGTTGGTATCACCTCACTAGATAATGAGGAGTGATAAATTATGGCAACATCATTTGATGTTATTGGGCAAAGAGCATTAAGTGTAATTGATGACTATAAACTGCGCAAACTATACGACGCAAATATTGAGCTGTTTCACGACAAGATTGATGGATGGGTCATTAGTTCAGCTGCAAAGTTTATAGAATGTGAACAACCGCTAACATATGATTTAGAGCTTAGACAATTTGACGCAGATTTAACAGATTTAGAGATTCAGATTCTTGCCGAATATTGGGTTATATACTGGTGGCGCGGTGAGACGGACGTAGCAACACAGATTGCACAAAAACTTAAAGTTCCATCCTCTTTCCAGATGGATGGCGTATCCTCGCAGAATTTCAAAGAAAAGCAGAACGTTATTGATAAGCTAGAAGAAGATGTAGATAGGTTAATTCACGACAAATACCAGCTCTTATATCTATCCTCCTATAATTATTAAAGAGGGGTGGATATATGAGTAGAACAGATAAGCAAGAAAAAATTCATGCTTTATATAAAGTCCTGTTGTTGTTTGAAGATTTGACCAGTCTTGAGCCGACAATTGAAGAAGCCGACTATACAGCATATTGTGAGCGGCTATCTGTGCGATTTAGGGCGGTTGATGGTGAAATCGCCGATACATTGGCAGGATTAAGCAAAATGGGGCTTGAGCTTACTCATCCTATTATTCGTTCATGTGTATTACGTATGACGAACAGGATTGAAAGGATGGGTGATTGATATGGCATATGATGAATTTATTCAGGACATATTAAATACTCGTGGTAGATTTGCTTGTGGCGATGAATATCATGAAAGACACCATATCATTCCTAAATGTCTTGGTGGCACTAACGACGAGGATAATCTTATAGATTTGTACGCGAGAGAACATTATGAGGCACATAAACTCCTTTCTGATGAAAATCCTGGGAATACACCTTTGCAACATGCTTTTTTTATGATGTCGACGTGTATTTCTCAGAATAAAGGTAGATATAAATGCACCGCAGAAGAATATGAGATTGCTAAAAAGAGAGTTTCAGAATGTAAGTTTTCTGAGGAAACATTAAAAAAAATGTCTATTACCAGAAAGGGAAGAACTCTTTCTGAAGAACATAGAAAACATATGTCTGAGGCTCAAATTGGAAGAAAAGTTTCATTAGAAACTAGATTAAAGTTGAGTTTGGCACAAAAAGGAAAATCTCGTCCACATAAAGGACACATACCGTCTGATGAAACAAGGGCGATATGGTCTAAGCAGAGAAAGGGACGAGACGCAGGTGGTAAAAATCCAAATGCGAAAAAAGTTTTGTGCGATGGCGTACTATATGATTGGGCTGGAGAATGTGCTGATAAATTAGGGATTGCAAGAACAACTCTTAGAAGTTGGTTGAATGGACAACGTAAGATGCCAAAGCAGTGGGTAGATAGGGGGCTTTCATATGTATGATATGTTTCAATATCAAACCCGCCCGAATGATTACTATAGAGATTTAATGTCTGAATATATTTGTGCGCAATGGGATAACACGTCTGCTAAAACACCTGAGAATGGTGGCGCATTACTAGAACAAAATGGAATAGGGTCTAATGAATATAGTTGTGTTCAAGCATGGGTTGCTCCTACTGTGGCAACAACATCAACCGGACAAAAGGATACTATAGATTTTTTGCAGTTTATATTCAAGAACATTGACCATTTTGTTGTGCGCGGGCTTTACTACAAGTTTGATAGCAATGTGTGGATTGTCCACGATTCTGGCAAATTTGATGGCTTGCCCCGTGGTGTTGGTGTGCGTCGTTGCAACAATGTTATGCGTATTAAAGATGAGGTTAATGACGTAATCTTTAGTGCACCATGCGTTGTTGATTATGATATGCAATCACCATCAGCACAGGTTAGTACACCTATCATTACGCCGAATAATCATGCTGTTGTTATGGTTCAAGGCAATGATGATGTATATAGATTATTCAAGCTGAACACCAGATATATTCTAGGCGGTAGACCATTTAAGTTGCTATCATATCAAAATGCTATCAATGCTTATGGTATTAGTAAGCCAACATTGCTCACGCTTGAGCTATATCTTGATGAGGCTCATGCGGGAGATGACATTGTGAATCAACTTGCGGATAATAGCTCTGTTGATTATCCAATGGATGAAAACGCGCCGTTTCCAATGGGCTAAAGGAGGGCGGTTAGATTATGTATAATTCATTAAGTCGTTTACCGACAATACCATATAATATTATGGTATATCTAGCAAAATCAACTGACCCCATTGCTGATGTCTTTTGGAAGATGCTAGCATATAAGGATTATAAAGCGCTAAGCCACGAGCCACTTACATTTCAACAGAAGATGAAATTAGTGTGGTCATATGGCAAGCAGGATACATATAGTGTATTCTTAACCAATCTAATTGAGGACGCTATGGCTGAATCTAAGCAGATTGTTAAGATATATCAATATTATATTCATGCGTCTGAGCTATATACTAGTACAGTAGTCTATGCGTTTGATTGTCTATATGGCGGTCAGATGAGTCTAGTTGAATATAATGGTATTCCTGTTAATCGCGGCGATTTGTTTATCCATTGTATATTATATCTACTTAATGGTGCAGAAGTTGGCGGTGTTGGTAAGCTCATGTTCTTAGATGATATGAGTCGATACAGCGCGGCACGTTCGACCATTGGCAATAATAAGACGTTCACAGGCGTTCAACTATATATGGCAGTTAATGTTGGTGATTCTGGTAAGGTGGTAGACTGTGGCGATTGATATTGCCGTCCTTGAAAAAGGATATTTTTATTTCGATAAGCCAGTACCATATAAATTATCAGATACGACCCATATTGATATAACGCCCATATCAGTATACGACAGCGAGGTCTTTTTGTCAAGTTGTGATATTCTTCAGATAGATAAAAATGCGCTTAATTCTGTTGAGATAATTCAGATGAGTTATCTTGATTTTTTACTAAAAGTAATGTTACCAACAGACCAATCAGGATTATTGCTAGATAAATTCTGTAATATCCTGAAATTGTGCCTTGGTATGTCGGATTGGAAAATCAAGCTGAATGAAAAGAAGAAAATCAGCATACTTGCTCCTGATGATTCGTTTGAAATCACAGGCAAGCAATTTGATGATATTAAGCGCATTATATTGTATCAGAATGTGCCGCATTATGACGATACCTATATTGACCCAGATTTGAAAAAGATGATGGGTGAAGTGGATAAGCTTAAAAGTCAAGGTATCAGTACACCTAACCTAGAGAGGCGCATGGCTATCATTACGGCTCATTGTGGCATTGACAAGAAAACACTGATGCAATATACAATGCGGTCATTACAGTTGCTATTTGAAGAATGCGCAGGAGAGGTTGAGTTTACAACCTTGCGTCCTATTATGCTATATGCTGGAAAAGCTAAAGAGCTTGAGCATTGGATATACAAGAAAAAGAAAGACAGGCTTGATGGATATGTTACATCTGTTGAGTCTTACAATAAATCTATGGGTGGAGATGGCATAGTTAAACAAGCCAACTCCGATATGATAAAACAAATAAATAATATTGTAAATCAATAAGGAGGAAATCTTATATGAGAAAATTCCTAGCTGGCGTTGGCGATGCTATTCTCCTTAAGGGTCAGACTATCATCGGCTTCGCTAAGACTCTAACTGAGTCAACCTTTGGCTTTACTATTTCTAGTGAAGAAATCCGTGGCGGTAAGGGTAATGCACTAATCGGTAAGTATTATCATGATTCTGGTCTAACTGTTCAGATTACTGACTCTTGCTTCAAGCTAGAGTATATTGCCGCCAATCTTGGTGTTGATCTACAGAAGGGCGGTCTTGGTGTTTATCAGAACGAACTAACCGTTCAGACTGCTGGCAAGGTTACTCTACCACAGGCTCCAACCGCTGTTGCTGGCTCTATGATTGGTTGGTATCGTACTCCTAGCGAGAAGGATTATACTGTTGGTACTATTACTGAGGCAGCTGGTGTATACACAATGGCTATCCCCAACTCTACGGCTGGCGAGAAGTATTGTGTGATGTATTTTTATCAGAATGCCAATGCTGATAGTATCATTATTCCAGTTGACTATGTGCCAGATGAGCTTCACGTTATCATTCTTAATGACCTGTTCAATGCGGATATTTCCACTACGAACAATGCAACCAAGGTTGGCCGCCTAATTACTGATATTCCTAGACTACAGCTTGACGGCGCACAAAACCTTAATCTTACTGCAACTTCTGCGGCTACTGTTTCCCTGTCTGGCTCTGCTCTAGCAGTTGATAACACTGATTCTTGTGAGGCTGAATCTTACTATTGCACTATGACCGAAGAAATCTTTGGTGCAAAGTGGCAGAATGAAGTTAAGGCTATTGCATTTGAGGATGCTGACATGACTCTAGCTGCTCAGGGTACTCAGACTGCTGTTTGTTATGTCCTGTTTAACAGTAATAAAGCACCAAAGATTGTTGATAATGCCAACTTTACGTTTGCCGTTGAAGATGGCGATACGTTTGTATCTGTTGATACTAAGGGTGTTGTTACCGCTAAGGCAGCTGGTAAGGCTCACATTTCCGCAACTCTAAAGGGTGCAGACCCCGGTAATGCTCCAGCTGTTGTTGGCTATTTTGAGGTTACTGTAACCGGTTAATTCGTTTAATTTTAATGGGGAGAGATATTCGTATCTTTCCCCATTTTATTACATTCAAATAAAGTAGGTGAAAAATAATGGATTGTCCATATTGTATTGTAGTTGATTATGATACTGTGCCGACTTGTAATAAGCAAGAGGGGCGTCCTATCTGCCCTCATGTGCGACGTTGCATTGAGCATCATATTTGGAAACCTCTAGCATATATGGCTAATTGCCCAATTAAATCCGCGCCAACTGGTAATGTGCAGTTTGAGCGACATGGTTATTTATATGTTAAATTGGGAAATGAGGTTATTAAGGTACAAAACCCATATAATTATATCCCAGATAATGTAGAATTAAGGAAATATAAAGGAAAATATAAGGTAGTAGTAAAGGAGAATAAGGAATAATGAAGGAAAATATTAAGGCATTTGAATCTGTAGAACTGGCTGATTATGGTATTCGCGTTAATCGTTATCTGACATATAGTCAGATTCAGTCTATTGTTGATGGGCTAAAAAAACTAGATTCATGGGCAGAGCGGCAACAGAGTATTGATATGTGTATTCTATATTTTGCAACTGACCTAAAGAAAGAGGAAATTGAGAACCATGACCATGATTATTGGCTCAAAACAGGCATTATTGAAGCGGTAAATGATAAGATTGAGAATATTTATCAGCTCAATGAGGCGATTGATTATGAAGAATCACTAAAGAAGGCGATTGTTCAGATTTCTCGCGAACTGCCCAGATTTAGCAATAAGGTAGATGAGGTGATGAAGAATGCCTCAAGCAAGAAATGATAAAGAAATCTTAGCCATGTTGCGGAGTCCCATAGCCAATGCTATAAATTATGTTATCGACAAGATATATGATGAAAATGTAGGCGCAATACATGATATAGTATATACGGCATATGATCCAGAGGAGTATGAGCGAACTGGCGATTTTTATAGAGCATGGGGCATGGGAGAACCAACTAAAGCGCTGAATGAAAGAACTACCAGAGGCGAGTTCACATATAAGCCCGATAAGATGAATATTGGTAGCACTGATCCAAACAGCTCTAGCTATGGACAACATATTGGTCTAGCCGGTGATTTCTACGGACAGGATGCTAGACCATACTTAGCCGAACTGATATATAATGGCGCAACCGGTTCGTTATTTGGAGATGGCGCATTCAGAAAAAAGCGTGACGCATGGGAAGAATTAAACAAACGAATAGGTAGACGCAAGATGAAGCAATGGATGAAAGAGGGGTTGGAGGCGGCTGGGCTTAAAGTGCAGATGCACAATAAAGCCATAGAGGTCACGACAACTAAGGTGGACTAGATATGATTATAGCAGGATTAGATGCTAGTACGTCTTCTACTGGATGGTCTATATTTGATAATGGGAGGCTCATTGCATATGGCACAATTAAGCCAAAGGGCGATGATTGGCATGACAGAGTAATGGGGCTTACTATGGAATTATCAAGCATATTTAGACAGTACAAGCCGACAATTCTCTATGCAGAAGAAGTGCCATTAAAAAAAGGCGCGTCTACTATAGAGAAATTGGGTGCAGTGCAAGGCGTGATATTAGCATTATGTGCTGGCTTCAAGATAAAGCCATGCTTCTTGATGCCAAGTAAATGGCGTGGCGACCTTAATCTCTTTGATGGTACTAGAGCTGGTTTACAAAGAGATATTCTGAAGAAAAAAGCCATAGAGATGGCGAATGAAGAATTTAGCCTCGATTTGGCATGGGTTGCCCCAAGTAGCAAAAAAAATGAGGATGATTGCGCAGAAGGAATCCTCATAGCCTACTCACAAATAAAAAAAGGGAGTGTGATGAATGGCTGAGATGATATATAATGGAACATATAGTGTCTATGTACATATAAATAAAGAAAATGGGAAAAAATATGTTGGAATCACTTCCAGAGAACCAGAGCAAAGATGGAATAAAGGGAACGGCTATCATTATAATAAACATTTTTTTAGTGCGATAAAAAAATATGGTTGGGGTGGATTTGAGCACGAAATAGTAGCATCTAATTTAACAAAGCAAGAGGCTGAAAATTTTGAAAAATTGTTAATCAAGCATCTACAATGTTATAAACCAGAATTTGGATATAATAATGATATGGGTGGAAACGCCGCAGATAAGATATCTGAGCAAACAAGAAGAAGATTATCTGAGTCTCATATGGGACAAAAGCCTACAGAATATCAAAGACGGAGGACTTCAGAATCTTTATTTGAAAGATGGAGCAACCAAGAGATTAAAGATAAATTTTCTTTGCTAATGAAAGAAAAATGGAAAGACGAGGAATTTCGTGCTCGTGTGTTTGCAGGCAGAAAGAACGTTAGATATGATACTAGAAATGTTTCGGTTGTTTGTGATGGCATTGAGTATAGAAATGTAAGAGATTTCGCGGAGTCAAACGGACTTAATAGATATACGGTAAATAATTGGTTGAATGGAAACCACACTATGCCAGAATATTGGTATAACAAAGGACTTAGGAATAAAGAAGAAGAAAGAAATAAAAAGATAAGAAGGAGAGGTGCTAAATAATGGCAGGAAGTTCCTCTCAATACTCGATTCTGGTTGATGTTCAATTACAGGAAGAGAGTATAAAGAAACAACTTAGGGATATACAAAATAGTAAAGACACCAAGTTAAAGATTGGCGTTACAGCGGATGGAGCAGAACGAACCAAGACAGAGTTAGATGGTGTAACTCAATCTACTAAAAATCTTGATAATTCTACTAAAGATTTGATGTTTACATATCAACAATATCGTCAAGTCTTAGATAGTGTAATTAATATCACTGAAAAAATGTATCAGTCAGTGAAATCACTGGATGATGCGCAGACAGAACTAAAGAAGGTGTCTGATCTACAAGGCGCGGCACTTGATAATTATACTAAGAAATTATCTGAATCTGGAAAGACAGTAGCAAGAACCGGTAAACCAAATCGGTCTGAGCCGGTATGTACAGATGGTAAATGTGCATAAAGAACAGCTCCTAAACCCTTGAAAGCCTAAAGAGCCTTATCACTACAACATGAGGATTAGATATACCTGAGTGTGAATTATTCATTGTTAACAATGAATTAGTGCGAAAGCAGAAAGACGATAAGGATGATTCCATGGTTGAAAGACCTAAAGAATCTGTTGCAAATAATGTATAATATTTGGGACAAAAGGGCAGATTGGGCGCGAAGTCCTGATGAGGGATGTGTCAACAGAATATACAGAGCGACCCTCCAATAATATAGGGTGAAGAATTATTCGGGAAGGGATTGAAAACCCCTTGACAAATTATTTAAGATGTGATAGTATGTAGATACTTAAATAATATCTACGAAAGGAAGTATTTATTATGTATCTATCTATTGCGACATTTGTTCTTATAGGCCCATTGATTGTCATTTGTGGTTGGGTAATTATCGTTAAGGATATTATTCATTGGATGGAAAAAGACAATGAAGAGGTAGACAAACAGCTGAAAGAAAAATATAATGTGCGCAATGAAACGCCAGAAGAGGAAGAGGCGCGTGTTGAAGAATACGGGCTTGATGACCAATGGAGTATTCTTAAATAATTTGTAAATAACTGTCAGAAATGGTTTCTGCGGCTACTATGTTTAGGAAGTCCGGCTTTAATGATTCTGATGCCGTGATACTAGCAAAGGTAGCCGCACAATATCAAAACGTAGCGGATACTGCGGTGTCAGCAGAAGATGCCGTCGCATCTATTGTTTCTCAGATTCGCGCATTTGGCAAGGATGCAAGCTTTGCCACTACGGTAATCGACGCATATAACGAAGTAGCAAATCGTTTTAGTGTAGGTACTAATGACCTATCTAATGCCATGGAAATTGCATCTAGCGGTATGGCTACTTATGGCAATGAATTCTCTGAAATCATTGGGTTAGTTACCGCAGGTACAGAAATCATGTCAGGACGCAGCTCACAGGTTGCTAGAGGCTTATCCACAATTGCATCTCGTATTGTAAAAAATCAAGATGCTCTTGCAGAATATGGTATCACAGTAAAAAATGTAGATGGTAGTTTAAAAAGCACATATGACGTGCTTGCTGAATTGAAGCCAAAATGGGATTCAATGACAGATGCTCAAAGAACTGCTTTAGGCGATACTATAGCTGGTTAAATTGATTTAGCCAGAGACAGACTTAATTGACGGGAAAGAACAGGGTCGGACTTGTTATCTGTGCATTCGCATGGATGCCTAAGAGCCTTATACACCAACTTATTATGGCGACATAATAGGGGTCTAAACTAATCATTTAGAGTATGGTAAAAGAGATGAGGATATATGGTCAATCCGCAACGAAGCATCTATTGGAATATAGATGAACGCTCAACGAACATCGAAAGCAACCAATAAGTATTGGTAAATGTAACTAACGATAGTTAGAATAAGCCGTTTAACGGACGAAGCGAGTAGAGTAAGCGATAGTGCTAGTCGCTGAAAGAGTCTGCGTATTACAGTATTGTAATATAAAATATGTTCTATTCCTATGCGAAAGGCATAGGCAATGATATTATCAAAATGTGATTGATGGAGGAAGGTGAAAACATATCAAGACTAACAAAGGAAAAAGTTGATGATATATTGATGTCAAGAGGGCTAAAGCTAAAAGACGATGTATATATTTCAAGTAAATCTAAAATTCACTGTGTAGACGAATATGGATATGAGTACAGTTTAACATTAGATAATATACAAGATAAGAGAACGGTTAGTTTTGCTAGATATTCTGTACGAAATCCATATACATTGCACAATTTGAATCTATTTATAAAAGAAAATGAGCTTGAATGCGAATTGCTTTCTACAGAGAATCCTAAAAGTGAAAAAGACAAGTTAGAGTTTAGATGCAAATGTGGCAAACATTATTTTCTATGTTATAATCATCTATTGATGAATCAAAAAGATACTTGCAATGAATGTGGAAGAGCAAGGGAAAGTAGATATACTCCGGAATATATAAATAGCATTATATCTGTTTTAGGCTACTCTTTGATACCAAATACTCCTGCGTCATACCGTTCTGTTTGTGTGCAAGATAATGATGGATACAAATATAAGGCAACGTTACCAAATTTGATGAATGGTGCAACGCCTATCAAATTTCATAAACTCAATCCATATACAATAGAGAACATGAAGTTGTTTCTAGCTTCTAATAAGTATCCAGTTAAACTTTTAGAGCCAGATGATAAAGTGATAGAAGTACGAACAGATTATCTTAAATTTTCTTGTTGCGTATGTGGTTCTGAGTATATGGCGACTTGGGGACAAGTGGTAGAAACAGATAGATTTAGATGCGAAAAATGTGTTAAGAAACAATCAAATCTATCATATTATGTTGAACAATATTTAATAGAAAAAGATGTTGAATATATTAGAGAATTTAGATTTGATGATTGCCGTTACAAAAGAGCATTACCGTTTGATTTTTATTTGCCATTACATAATTATGTTATTGAGGTAAATGGCGATCAGCACTATTATGAGAATCCAATGTTCCAACAATCTCTTGACGAAAGACAGAAAATAGATAAAATTAAAGAAAATTATTGTAAAGAAAATAACATAGGATTTTTAGCAATGCCACGATGGTGGATTCAAAACAAATATGAAGTAAAAAGATATAAACAAGAAATAGATAATATCGTTGGGCGAGATTAGCACCCTCGTTTAATAAAAAGACAAATCAATATAAAGTCCTTGCTGCTGTTATGCAGAACTTTGAACATGCTACAGATGCAACAAAAGTAGCGCTCAACTCTGCGGGCTCTGCTGCACATGAAAATGAACGTTATATGGAGAGCCTCGAAGCAAAAGTTCAAGCTATAAAGGCTGAATTTGAAGATTTCTCTAATCGTGTATTGTCAAAAGAATTAGTATCTGGATTCCTTGATGCCGGACAGGCAGTTCTACAATTTGTGAATACAGATTTTGGCGCATCATTGACAAGAATAGCCGGTGTTGGTACTGCCGTTGCTAGCACACTTGGCTTGATTGGCACAATGGGCGCTAAGTTGGTACTTGTAGCAAAACAGCTGCAAAATGCAGGCGGAGCAACTGGGTTATTAGGATTGCTAACAACACCAAAAACAGTGCTTGTCATTGGTGGCGTTGTGGCTGCACTTACAGCCATGTTCGAGATAATGAAAGCCATTGATGGGATTGATGACAAGAAGCTCACATCTCTCAGTGATACATTGCAAACAACAAATGATAAAATAGCTGAAATGTCAGCTGATGGCTCTGAATATGATACACTAATTAAAAAGGCGGGCAATCTTACAGAACAAGAAGAGGCGCGACTTGGTATTTTACAAGCACAGTTAGATACTCTAAAGAAGCAATCAGTTGAAGAAAATAAGGCATATTATACCGAGTGGCAAAAACAACAGCAAAAAGGTAGCAGCAGATGGGGATATGGTGAAGGTGATGGTACAGGTACTATATTCACATTTGAGGGAGAGACATATACTATCTATACAACGACTAAAGCCGAAGAAGCGACACGGAATTTAAGCGCAGCGATTGTTGATTTACAACAAAAATATGACAATGGAATGTCACAGCAAGAATATATTGCTGGGTTACAAAATATAATTGATGGTGCTCAAGAAACATATGACAATATTCTTGCGTTAAAAGACCTGTATGCAGAGACCGGGGATGAACAATATAAGCTCACACCACAGCAAGAGATATTTGTTGACATCATTGAGCATCAAAAAGAAGTTGTAGCTGGTCTTGGCGCAGAATATGCACAAAATTCTGAGGATATTAGACAATTTGGCGATGCAGTAGAAGAATCAGCCTCTAAGCTAGATACATATGTTTCCGCTCTTGATGAATATCGTGGTGCAAATGAAGATGCGGCCAGTTCGTCTGAGATTCTTGTCAATTCCCTATTTGACGCAAATGGACAATTGACAGAAGCCGCCAAACAAGCGTTAACCACAGATGGTGCTATGGCAAGCATGGCGCAATCATTTATTCAGGCACAGCAAGCACAAGCACAGGCAGATTTTAGCACATTGATATTGGCTATTAGTAAAGTTGGAGAAGCGTCTATGGTTACAACCAGCCAATTAGCATCTATGATGGCTATGGCTGGCGTTGATATTTCTGGCGGAGAAACAAGTGCAGTAGCAAGCCTGAGGCATCAATATTATCTTGAAACCGGTAAAGGTAGTACATCTGGGTCTAAAATGGTGGGCGGCAAAGTTGAAATGCAGAACACCAAAGAATTTACAGATTGGGCAGCTTCATATATCCAAAAACAAGCACAAGAAAAATTTGAGAAGCAACAAAAAGAGTATGCTGATAAGCTCAAGCAGATAGGTACATTTGTCCCATCTGGTGGAGGAGGTGGCGGTGGTTCATCCAGAACCAAGCAAGACCAAGAAGAAGTTAAAGCTCAAACCATCAATACCATTGAAGAACTGCGTGAATATTTAACTGATGAATCAACTCGCCTCAAGTTAATTGACCCAGATATTAGTAAATCTGATTTACAGTCAACTCTATCAGAAGTAGCTACTATATATCAATCCTATCAGGATTATCTATCTCAGCTCAAGCAACAGGGATTTGATGAAACAAGTGAACAGTATCAACAAGCCGAGGCTGAATTTGCTCAATTTGTTGAAGTATTAAAAACGCTGTTCACACAACTTGTATCTGGTGGCAAATACAGCGTAGATGAGCTTGTTGGGTATATTGAACAAAATTGTGGCAATCTATCAACCACCATTAGCGGGATGCTAAGTGGATTGAAAACAGAGGTTCAATCGACAATAGCATCTATATCTGCTTCTACGCATCAAGCATTTGCTTCTGGCGACGCTAACAGTATTATTGGCTCGATTGAAAATGCTTGGGATATGATTAGCTCTATGGGAAGCTCTATAGATGAGTCTTATAGCTCTGCTGTAGATGAGATTATAGCAAAAGCTGAGCAAGAATCAGAGGTTGCCCAAGAAGTAGCGGATAAATACGAATGGCAAAACAAGCTACTTGAGGATAAGATAGCTCTTGAAGAAAAGTTAGAGGCACTTGAAAAAGCAAAACAGCGGCGCATGCTTGTATATAGCGAAGGTCGCTTCCAATATATGCAAGATGTTGATAAAATATCTTCTGCACAAGCTGAATATCAAGAAACATATAGAGGTGTTGAGCAAAGCCAGATTCAAGGACTTTTGGATAAGATAGGCGAAGAATCATCCGAGTTCTTTGCTGACTATTTTACAAAAGCTAAAGAGAAAGGATACGGCGACCTTCCAAGTAGTAGCATACAGGCATATCCATCGGTGTTGAAAAAGCACCTAATGGATTATCTTGAAAAGCAAACAAAAGGAACAGTTCTTGAAGGCGCGGACGAAAGCCAACTAGAAAAGATTTTTGGTTCAGCTATGAAACCGGGCGAAGCATATGCACAACTTGCAGCCGCTGAAGCCGCAAGACAAGCTGCCGCAGATGAAAGAGCTGAACGAAAAGCAGAGTTAAAAAAGCAAATTCAGGAAGAAAACGTAAAATATTACGGAGTTCAAACTGACTTTGGTGAGAAGATATTAAACGCACAAACCCAAGCAGAGGTTGAATATTGGACTAAGCTTAGAGATACCAAGCAACAGATGATTAAGGAATATAGAGAGGCATATGGCGATGAAGCCGCCTCAAAATATTTCGGAACAGATGTTAGTAAGCAAGAAGAATGGAAATCTAATAAAGACTTATATAAAGAGGCTTACGAGTCTGGTAGTGAAGCTTGGAGAACTAAAAAAGCCGAGTTCGAAAGGCAACATTATTTTGACGAAAAAGATAAATATACTGAAAAGAATCCAGACCTCACAGTAGCACAGTATAATGCTGCGACCGCTGTTGATATGGAAGGATTAGGCGAGCAGAGATTATATGACAGAATATTTAGAGGCTCTATCACTAAGTCTGAGATTCAAGACCTATATAACAAGTCAAAATCTGACATTTCTAAGGGCTACTTGCTTAATCTAGCATCTGAGATGCATAAAGCTGGTTATCAGGGATATGCTAGAGGAACTACAAAAGCTGGCGGTGGCTTATCTCTAGTTGGTGAAAACGGCCCAGAACTAAGAGTGCTGAATCAGGGCGATGGTATATTACCTAACAGCATCACAGATAATCTATGGCGATGGGGCTCTATGACTCCTAGTGATATGCTGGCTTCTTTGGCTCAAAAAGCACAGAATTGGGCGCAAACGCTTAATATTAGTAATGTCACATTGCCAAATGTACGTGACGCTCAATCGTTCGTAACAGGACTTAGAGAATTGGCGCAACAATATGTGACAAGACGTAGTTAACATAACATCCTAGTAGGTTGAAATATACCTACTAGGATTATTTAAAAGAGGTGATTTAGTGTTACCTAGTGAAGAATTATTACAATCCATAGACATCTTGGCACAAAATGCGGTCAAAGATGTGGTTAAGATATATACAGCTATAGTAACAGCTATAGCCAATAATGGCACATGCTCAGTTAGAATAAATGGCAAGACGCATAGTAATATAGCATATTATGGGGATGCGCCTAGTGTAAATAAAAGCTATAGGGTATTCTGTCCAAATGGCTCATTAAATCAAGCATTTATTATTACAGAATTTAATTTACCGCCATATACAAAAGAGGATGCTGGAAAGGTCTTGTCAATAGATTCAGAAGGAAAGCTAATTTGGAAAACATTATAGGAAGGAGGATGAGATATGGCTTTAACAAAACCTAGTTTATATCCAGTAGCCGCATTCGATGCAAGCAAAGAGCAGAAGTTTAAGTTCTACTCACAAGGCGGCTCTCAGGTCACAGGTAACATATTAACAATAAAAAATAATGCAACGTTGGCTCAGGTATATAAACAGACGGTTACATCATTTGCTTATATTCATACATTACCAGCCAACACATTAACCAATGGTGTGCGATATCAGGCAACAATCCAGACCATTGACGCACAGGGCAATATATCAGTTGAATCTGATCCAATTTTATTCTATTGCTATACTCAGCCTACTTTAGCGTTTACTAATATACCAGCAAGCAATAATATTCCGAACGCATCATTTGAATTTGAGGCACAATATAATCAGGCTGAATCTGAGCCATTGGCGCAATATCAGTTTAATCTATATGACGCTCAGGGTGATTTGGTAGCAACTAGTGGCGTTAAGTATCTACAGAATCAAGCTGTGCCAACAACCATATCATATATGTTCTCAGGATTTGAGGATAAGTTGACATATCAAATTGAGGTTGTTGGGCAGACTGTAGAAGGAACGGTTGTAGAATCAGGCAAGACTAGTATATATATTGTTTACTATGTGCCGCGTGTATACACAACCATGTACCTAACCAATAATTGTCGTGATGGTTACGTAACCATTGAGAATAATATGGTTGGTATTCCGGGTGATTCTAATCCGTATCCTCCTATCTATATTGATGGCAAAGAGGTTGACCTTAGAGCTGATGGCTCATGGGTAGAATGGAAGGACAACTATGAGATAGCTGGCGATTATACCATGGGTATATGGGGACGCGACTTCAATCCTAATTCAACCATCCTAACATTTACTAATGATGATGGAGCAACTGTCACAATATCATATTATGAAACAAATACACAAGCATGGGTTGAACTTGTGGCTATTCATCCAAAATGGCGGCATTATTACAACATCGTATCTAACAAAATAGCCAAGCCAGCTGATACAGAATATCTATTTATCTGGAATCGGCGCATCAACAATGTATATGACTTAAAAATTGAGAATAGAGGTGAGACGGTATGATTGCTGTATTAGGATATAATTTTTGTGCAGATAGAAACGCTATTGACCCTATGCCAACTAACGTCTCACATATTACTAAGACACGCATTGAAAATGGTATATATGACCATTTTAATGTAAGTCAAAATGTAACTAAGCCATATAATCCGGTTATCCCTACTGATTGGGATTGGGAGACATTGATGGATTGCAACTTTGAGAATAATATCTCAGCTGGTAATGTTGACCAAATTGCAAAGGATATTACAGGTTACAGACTAAAGCGGCGCAAAGTGGGCGAATTTGAATGGACAACGATTAAAGAGGAAGAAATCGCCGACTTGTCAGAATTGGCGTTTACGTTCACTGATAATTTAGCGCTTAACTTCACCGAATATCAATATGCATATGTGCCTATGATGAGCGGCGTTGAGGGTGATTATATTATAGAACAGATTGCCACTAACTTCAAAGGTGTATTCATTTGCGACCTAGATACAGTATATAAGCTATATAGTGGTGTATCTTATGGTAACAATGACCAAGTACGGCAAGTTGGTGTATTTACACCATATGGGCGCGAATATCCTATTGTTATTAGCAATGGCTTACAGAATTATCAGATTGGCTCAATTCAGGGCAAGGTGCTACCTGTTGATTTTGAGAAAAATGGAAATCTTGATAGACAGGAAATCACAGCTAGAAAGAATACCTTGCTAAAGTTCTTAACGAATGGGAAACCCAAGATAATAAAGGACTGGAATGGTGAGGCTTGGCTCTGCCTTATCACGGGTAATCCCTCAGTATCTTATGATAGTAATTATGGTATGGGCATGTGCGATATTAGTGCAAGTTGGACAGAAACAGGTAAACCGGATAATAAGTTTGATTTGTTTATGAATGGGCTTATCCCAACGGAGGCATAACATATGGCATTGAATATCACACAGGATGATTATAATATTCTTAGACAATCATATATCAAGCAATATATTAAACTAGACCTATTGGATTTCAACATGAACGTCGTAGATGAACTAAGCGGAAATCTGATTGGATTATCAGTTACAGTTGATGCTAATGCTGATTTGCGGCGTTCATGTGAATGTAGCTTAGTTGTTACGGACAACTCCTTTGAGATTAAGGCTGGCGGTAAGATTTTTCTTGACAAATATATTCGTCCGTGGATAGGTTATTTGAATATCCGTACAGGTAATATCCAGTGGTATAATCAGGGTATATATCTAATCAATGCACCTAGTTATCAATATGATGCGGCGACATATACATTATCTTTCTCAGGGCTTGACTTGATGTCCAAATTGACAGGGTTGAGAAATGGTGAACTGCCGGGTGTGCCAACTAAAATACCTATTGGCTCAGATGTGCGTGGTGCTATTATCGCCGCATTGGAATTAGGCGGGTTTAATAAGTATATAGTAAGTGAATGCAAAAATGTGGATGATACCATACAAGAAGTACCATATGATATTGAGATAGCACAAGGCGGCACAGTATATGACATTCTCAAAGAGCTATGTGCTATATTGCCACAATATCAGATGTATTTTGATACAGATGGCGTATTTCACTATGAGCTAATTCCAACTGGCGCGAACGACCCTGTGCTAATTGATGACGATATGTGGCAGAATATCCTTATCTCAGAATCAGTAAGTACAGATTTTGAGAATGTCAAGAATTATATAGAGGTATATGGACGAAGCCATGATATTGACCATTTCAGCGATAAGACAACTGTATCAGGCTCAACTGTGACATTGCATATCCCGTCATTAACACCAACTGAAACAGGTGGCTCACCATTACAAGAATGGACAGAAATTGGCTTTGTTCCGCCTAGTGATGTAACAGGTGATATCCAGCTTACAATTACAGCTGGTGCTAGTGAAGCAGAGCCTACCACATTAGGCACATATAAATTTGTCAATAAAGATGGCTCATATGTAAACAAGCTTGAAAAAGACAAATATTATGTTGGACAATTCCAAGCGGACGACACATTTTTAGACCTAGGACAAGACCAAGCATATGGAATAGCATATGATAATAACCCAGACAGCCCATTTTATGTGGGTGACCCTGTTGGTTCTAGCTCCGTTGGTATTATTAGACATGTGTGCTATAGTGGAGAATATGATAATATCACATCTAATGATTTAGCCAAGCAGAGAGCTGACCTTGAATTATATTGGAGCTGTCGGCTTAATGATAGCATATCATTAGCTACTATACCAATTCCATGGTTAGATGTCAACATTATTATGAGCCATGCCATGAAATTGCAAGGCGACCCAAAGAAATATATGATACAGTCATATAATGCAACATACGGTGAATCAAATAGTATGACCATATCAGCGTCAAGTTGGTATCCATATTATCTTGTAGATGGAACACAAGAGCCGGTTGAGCTAGAATATATTATGTCAACTGGAACACAATTCATCAGCACGGGCTTTATCCCTAATAATAATACGCGTGTCCAGATGACATTAGCAATACTTAATGATGTTAGCGGATATTTATTTGGCTCACATTATACTAACGAGAAAGAAAAGCAGGAAGACCCAGATACATACACTTATTATTCATTACAATATGATAAGGGTGTGTTTACAATGGGATACGACCAAGAAAATACCAAGACGTTGACTATAGAGCCAACTTTTAATCGTATTACGGTTGACATGAATAAAAACCAGCTTACTGTCAATGGACAATCTATTCAGTATGATGCAAAAGAATTCAAGATGAAAAATAATATGGCGCTATTGACTTATACTAAAGACGGATTCTTCCAGACTCCCTGTTTGTCATCATTTTTATATTCATGTAAGATATGGGACGATGGTGTATTGATTAGGGATTATATTCCATATCAAAATAAATTGGGCGATGTCGGATTATGGGATAAAGTGCATAGCGTATTTTATGGCAATTTTGGCACGGGTAAATTTATTGCTGGGCCAATTGTTAAAAAAGAATGAGGTGATTAAATGGCGACTAAATTTCCCGGTCAAGTTGATATATTTCCAACTATGCTAGATATTACAGCTGATGATGCTGAGTTGGTTAAGCAATATCAAGATGCTATGGAGGCTGGTAGTTATGATGTGGCGCAACAGGTATTATCTCAAATACCAAATGGACAACAGAAGATTATTTCAGCTGGTCTTATGAATGATGTGCTAGACGGGCTTACAGCAACAGAGCAATATTTTGGCGATAGATATAGCCCTGGTTATGTTGTATCTGAGACGCAACCGACATTTCAGCAAGCTACGGATTTTTGGTTTCATGTGACAGGAGCGGCTAGTATATGATGACAATGAAATATCAAGATTTACACCTGACTGATGTTGAATTAAATACACGGTTCAAGCAGTATATGGTGACTGGGCAGTATGAGGAGGCTCTTGCCATTCTAAAAAATGACCAGTTAACAGATAAGACAGTAGTAGCCGCATTATTCAATTATGTGACTGGGCGCATTGTTGCAGTTCAATCAACATCAGACCCTACATTTAAGCAGGATAAAATCAAGGTTGCCGCTGAGCCTCCGGCGGGCATAACAAGCGGACAAGTATACTTCAAATTGAAGGAGTGAACAAATTGGCTGAAAAGAAAAATTTTATCATAGAGAATTATAATGGCACAGATTATGACACACTATATCCAGAAACAAATAGTGGACAGGTACTATTAGATAGTGTTGCTCAAGCCAGTACTAACCTTTCATCTGGTTCAACGCTAGATGATGCGCTAAATGGTATTACTAAAGACGGTGGTGGATTCCAAGTTGGTGATACATTGACAACGGCTAGAAAAAATTTAGGTAATAAATGGCTATTGTGCAATGGTGCACATGTTTTAACAGAAAATTATCCAGAGCTTGGAGAATTGTTTGATTCGAAGGAATTTGATTGGACAGTAATAGGTGACTCCGGTAAGACAATATTAAACTTTGCAACGAATGCAGACCAAACAAATGAGAAATTTCTAATTTCAACAAATGATGGGGTATATTTTGGTAGCACTTTGGTTAATAGCGCTTCTTGGACTAAATTATTCACCTATACAAATGCTGACGTATATTATCTAAATAACACATGGATAGTAATTAGTGATACTAATTGGAAATATTATTCTGGTAATGAAGTCACGGCAGATAATTTTGCTAACATTTCAGTTCCTAGTTCACCAAGGTACACTTTCGATGACATTGCTTATAGTGGAGACAAATATTATATTTTGTCTAAGTATACAAAAAGCAATAATACCGAAAAAGATGTTTTAATTTATACAGATTTAGCGGTCGTTCCATCCACTGTAGATACTAATTATAACAGCTCCTATCGTGCATGGTCGGCACTGTATCCTGTACCAAATGGTGTAGCGACAACAGGACATATTTATTCATCGACATCACAACAAAACATCCCCATTCTTTTGATAACGTCTAACGGAACAACAGAGTTGTTTACATCTGATGCCCCGTATTATGACCAGATACCAAAACTATCTATGTTTAGACATGCACTTTGTTATTTTAACAACAAATATTACATTTATAAATGCACCGATATTTCAACTAGTGGCACAACCACCACATATCACAAATCCTTATATAGCAGCGATACTATTAACGGTACGTACACTATTGTCCAAAATACCAATTCTACTAGTTATATGAATCATCCATTTGTATTTTCTGATAACTTCTTAATTTCGTATTATGGATGTTATATTGACAAAGAGAATGTTGCACATCCATGGGATTCAGACCTGTCGACTCCAACAGATATCGAAGTTGGCGCAGATAAATATTATGCTACAATTGGTAGTATTGTGTATAGTTGCCCTAAATCACAACATTTTGTATTGCCCACAGTATCTGTTGCAGATGGGTTGTATACCTACATTAAGGCAAAATCAAAAAGTAATTAAAATGGAGGGAAGTATATGATTATAACTCCACAATTACCGGCAAGAGCTGGGTATGTAGAAATCGTTGACGAGTATGACAATCATGTATATGCACCTACTCAAGATACGATTGATAAACAAGCACAACAGGCTCTAATTGATGAGCTACAAACAAAACTGAATGAAGCCAATAAGGTTATCGATACTATGATTGGCTTGTCTACAAAAGAGGAGGTGGCTGAATAATGGAAAGAATTGCATATGCAGAACAATTTAGAAAAGCAGTGCAGTATTTCGCTACAACTCTACCAGAAGAAAAAGCGCTAGTTGTATCTAGTATCTTTGATGAATGGGCTGTTAATGTAAAATATGTAACTGGTGAATGGGTGGCGTATGGTGTTAATACTGTAGGCGACCCACAGCTATATCAGGTGCTACAAGATCATACATCTGCGGCTGAATGGACACCAGATACGGCCACTAGCCTGTATAAGGCGGTTGGCATTGACTCAACTGGTATCCCTCTATGGGTTCAGCCACTAGGCGCGACCGACGCATATAAGCTCGGTGATATCGTTATGCACAATGGGAAGAAATGGAAAAGTTCTATTGACAACAATGTATGGGAACCGGGCGTATATGGCTGGGAAGAAGTGACTGAATCCACAGGAGATGGTGGTGATTCAGGTGGAACTGGTGGAGGCAGTACAACTGAGCCGGAAACCCCACCTGCTGAAACAATCCCCGATTTTGTCCAACCAACAGGCGCACATGACGCATATAAGAAGGGCGATAAAGTGAGATTCAATGGCAAGATTTATGAGAGCCTAATTGATGCTAATGCATATAGCCCGTCTGACTATCCTGCTGGTTGGAAGGAAATTACTGAATAATAGGAATATAGGAGGAATATAAAATGGATTATACTCAGATTATTGTTAGTGTTATTAGTCTTATCGTTGCTGTTCTTACTGGTGTTCTTGTACCATATCTCAAGCAGAAATATGGTGAAACTAAGATTGCCCAGACACAGCAATATGTAGATATTGCAGTCAGAGCCGCAGAACAACTGTTCAAGACCGAACAAGCACAAGAGAAAAAGGCATATGTTGTCAATTACCTGTCTGAGCGTGGCATTAAGTTCGATACGGCTACTATTGAGAATATGATTGAATCCAGCGTCCTACTGCTCCACAATGAGCTATATGGCACTAAGCAAGAGGAGAATAAATAATGGCTGTTTATATTGGTCAAGCTAGCATTGATGAAAATGGCGGCATTAAGAATGGCCAAGCTGGTAATCAATCAGGTCGTGAGCTGAATCGGTCTAATTGGTATAATGGCGGTTGGACATTACTGATTCGAGCTAAAGACCCAAAGACGGCTGAAAAGATGGCTAAGGCGTGTGAAGCCGGTGTAGCTAATAAAAATATTGGCTATGATCAATGGCAGAGAAATACGCTTAGAGTTGAAGCAAAGAAAGCTAGTTGGAATCTAGGCGCAATCAAGACGCCATGTGAAACAGACTGTAGTGCATTTATGGCGGTTTGCGCTGAAGCTGCTGATGTCAATATGGATGTGGCATATACACAGGGTAATGCTCCTGCTACATTCCAGATGAAACAGCAATGGGCTAAGACGGGTAAATTTGAGATGATTACAGATAAGAAATATCTAACATCTAGTGATTATCTCAAGCGTGGCGATGTGCTAGTTAATGAGTCTAGACATACCGTAATGGTGCTTAACGATGGGTCTAAAGCCGAACAGATTGATGAGAAGCATGAGGCAAACAAAGCCAAGGTAAAGAGCCGTTTTGGATTTACCGATGCTACAGTAAATTGGCTAGATACATATAAATATAATAAAGACCTGATGGATAAATTAGCTAATAAGGGATGATAACCCATGTTTAAACTTAGAAATAAGCGAAGATGGGCTAAAGGGGAAATGAGCCGGACGATAGTAATATACTGTCTCCGGCTCTTAACTTTAGTAATGATATGGGCAGCTTGCCTAAAGACATATGCTGTTATACGCTGGGGTGAGACAATTGGGTGTGACCTTAGTGATGTGCTGATATATGCAGCTGGTGCATTTGGCTTTGAGCTGATTTCTTTGGCATTCAAGCGCATCTTTGCTAAGAAGAATGAAGAGGTAGAAATATGAAAATTTTAGCCAAAGATGGTAAAGCAATTAAGCTTAATGGGGGAGTGATATTGCCTCCTTCTGCCGCTGGCTCTGATGTTAATATCCAATATAATGTAATCGACGCATCTTTTTTTTGAAAGAAATAAAAGTGACGGTAGCGTAACAATCAATCTACCAACAACCGCTAACAATTGGGCGTTTTTAGTGCAAGGTACTGGAGTTATGACAGATTATAATACAGGTTTAGTCCCGGCGAGTGGAGACGAATCACCAAGCAGCTTTATGATGTTTGCTAGTTTTGATAGTAATGACGCAGAGAATAATACCCTATATTCTGCTTGCGGTTATTTATATAATGTTGAATCTGACACAGGTTTAATGTTTGTGCCAATTAAATATGAAAATAATAAATATCAACTACCGTTTATTGTTGAATTTGCTAAAGAAAGTTATTTTATTTGGACAGTCACATCAGTTTGTTATTCTGTTTTAATAACGTGGTAATAATAAATAAAAACAAGGAAAGGAGTTGGTAGAGGTGAATATAACATTAACAGGTAAGAAAATATCACAAGATGAGCGGATTTTAGCGTTCAAGAAAGATAATTTGACTGCTCAGATGACATTCACTGTGGACACTGACGATTCTTGGGTATACAAGCTAGATGTGCGATTACCTGAAAAATGCTGCACTGGCGAAGAATTGTTCAATATTATTGATCTGCCAATGGACGCAAACCGCACTTGCACGATTGATGTCACGGCGGCTATGGTGCCCCTTACTGGCAAATATACCATGCAGTTGCGCGGCATTAGTGGCGAACAGGTGTATCATAGTGATACATTTGAAGTATGGGTTAAGTACAGTATAGACCCCGGCATGGCATATGACCCAGTTCCTAGCGAATTTTATCAAATTGAGCAAAATATAACAGAAATTAACAATCATCCTCCTTATCCTGATATTAGTGGATTCTGGATGATATGGAATCCGCAAACACATAAATATGAATTGAGTGATATTCCTGTGCCTACTGAGGGTGGCGGCGATAAGACATATGTATTCACTCAAGCCACAGCATCAGACACATGGGAAATTAAGCACAACCTATATAAATACCCATCTGTATCTATTGTAGATACTGGGGATAATATAGTATATGGTGACGTTGAATATATAGATATTAACAATTGTGTATGTCATTTTTCCGCGCCATTTAGCGGAAAGGCGTATTTGAATTAAGGAGGATAATATAATATGAAATATGTAAATTCATTAAATCTATTACAGAACGAACTACAAAATGCCGTAATTCAGGTGCTAGCTACTGACCCAGCCAATGGCAAGATGGGGCAGATTTATTATAATAGCACAATTAAGGCGCTCATGCAGTATGATGGCACACAGTGGAATAGAGTTGGCGTTGTATATCAGCAAGATTCAACAACTGGCGCGGTCATTACTGGACTTGATGCTAGCGGCAATGTAACCACTACTAATGTCACGGGTCTTACTCTGACTGATTATACCCCTGTTGAGGACGGCTATGTGTCTGCCAATATGAGCTTGGAGGATGCACTTAAGGCTCTTGATACAGCTGTTAAGAATGCTGTAGCTGGTGGTGGTGAAGTCAACCAGAACGCATGGTCTAATATTAGCGTTAAGAAGCAAAGCACAGCTACTACAGCGGTTACGGGAGCTGCGGCTCTCTGTTAGAAGTCACTATTCCAGCGGACGCTACAACCTTCGTCGCTGCCGCATTTCAGGGTGACAACGCGCTGCGCAGGGTGACATGCCTCGGGGACATCGCGAGCATCCCGGCGCAGGTGTTCCAGCGATGCTATCCGCTGCGATTTGTGGACTTTACGCACTGTACGGCCGTGCCCACGCTGGCCAACGTCAACGCGTTCGATCAGACGCATGCGCAGCTGGAAATCAGAGTTCCTGCATCTCTTGCCGATGCGTGGAAAGCGGCGACAAACTGGAGTTCACTAGCAGACCATATTGTGGGGGTGTGAGCATGATCGTAAGAGAGCACTACAAAACGCG